>JGI24914J38485_100360_pt1 | contig 35619 bp, 46 predicted proteins | sample LinPfosmplate2_FD_38485 | JGI IMG/M metagenome (IMG submission 38485) | reverse complement strand
TGCAGGTCGACTCTAGAGGATCCCACGATTGATTGATAGGTCCATTCTCGGCCAGTTCTTACTCTGTCCACCCTACCTTTTGCTGCAAATCGTGATAAATATGTGGATATTATACTAAGTTTTACAGGCTCGTTAAGTTCGTCTTCATATTTTTCGAGAATATTTGTTGAAGTAAACTTGCCCGTTGGGAAGAATTTATCCACAATATGCCAAATTTTTGATCCAGTTGAATCCATTTTTACAGATGATTCTGGTTCTTCCTCAATATTCATCAAGTCCATCATTTCAAATATCTTGAGAATTTTTTCTCGGGTTACATTACCCTCTACTTTGATATCATATCGTGCACCATCTGCATCCTCCACATCTATTCGTATACGTTTTTTTGTCATCTTTGAGATCTAAAGGATCTAATGTTAACGGTTGAAGTGATCTGATCAGTTTTGTTAACATTGTAGTTTGTTAACATTGACTGCCTAGCCCATGCCTAGTCAATTTTTTGTTATTAACATTTTATTCTAAATTAAGCCCCTTAGTTTAGACATAATCATGCCTGGAGTGGAAATAAGGGGGTGATTTTTAGATATTCACATTGTTAACATCATTTTTGACGCCTGGAGTAGAAATAAGGGGGTCAAAATTAGGTTTTTTTTGATTTTCTTCACATAATTTTAACAATATGTTAACAACTCTCATTTCAAACAAGAACTCACACACCAATATTTCCACTCTATCTTTTTTCAAATTTATTTTTTTTAGAAAATCTAAATCTAACTAAAAATAACTAATCATAAACTAAACTAGAATTACTACTGTATTCTATACTCTCTTAATTGAAAGATGAGTAAGATGAAACAGATAGGAAATGAAGGTGTCTGAGTATGTCTGACCCAATTGATAGAATGCTTGATGCAGCAGAATCCGGCAAGTCAATAATTAAGAATAGAGAAATTCTTCATTTTACATATATTCCAAATGTAATATTTCATAGAGATTCTGAACAAGAACAAGTTGCTCAATCATTATTACCAATTTTAAAACAATCCAGACCATCCAATCTTCTTGTTTACGGAAAACCTGGAACTGGCAAAACTTTAGTTGTTAAAAAAGTACTTTTTAAAATTCAGGAAAGAGTTGAGAAATCAAATTTTCCAATTAAACTTGTATATTCCAATTCTAAAAATGAGACGACATTATACGGATTATTAGTCAGTTTAGGCAGGCAATTAGGGCTAAATGAGAAGGAATTACCTACAACCGGACTTGCCATTAGTGAAGTCTTCAAAAGACTACTAAATAGAATTAATATCGATAAACTTAACGCAGTTTTTGTAATTGATGAAATTGACTATCTTGCTCAACTAGTAGTAAAGACCGGCAAAGATATTCTATACCAACTAACAAGGGCAAACGAGCAATTAGATCAAGGATCTCTGACTCTGGTGGGAATTTCAAACGACCTGACGTTTAAAGAAAAACTTGATCCCAGAGTAATTAGCAGTCTAGGTGAAGAGGAAATTATATTTACTAATTATGATGCTGAGCAAATTAAAAAAATACTTGAAGAGAGAATTAGTGAATCTTTTATCGACAACACAGTAGAGGAACCAGCATTGAATCTCTGTGCTGCTCTTGCAGGGGGAGAACATGGTGATGCCAGACGAGCCATTGATTTACTACGAGTAGCAGGAGAACTGGCTGAAAGAAGACAGTCAGATAAGGTTACAATTGAACATGTTAGAGAAGCCTCCCTAAAAATTGAAGAAAATAAAGAAGAAGCCTCCCTAAAATCATATCCGCTTCATGAAAAAATAGTACTTTTAGCCATAATGAAGGCCAATGGTTCCTCCACTGGTGAGATTTACTCTTCCTACAAAAATCTCTGTAAAGCAGTTGGAAAGGACGAACTAACTCAAAGAAGAGTCACACAAATGCTAAGTGAAATTGAACTATCTGGAATTATTTCTGGACGATTAATTCACCAAGGAATTCATGGAAGAACAAAAAAATACAAACTAACAGTATCATCAGAAATGATAAAAAAATCCTTTAAAGATGAATTAACTTTGCAAGATATTATTTGAGTTTGAACTATAATTCTCATGAAATACTTGGAATGTTTTTAAATTTACAATAATGGCAAGACCTGGATTTGGAACCATTCCAACACTTGCTTGAAAAGGTGTTTGTTTTTGCCAAGAACCTGAATTAATTAGCAAAATCCCCTTGTACATGTCTAATTGTGCCTTGTGGACATGGCCTACATGAAAAATATCAGGAATGCCCTCAATTACCAAAAGATCCTCTACTTCTGGTGCAATTGGTGTTGAGCTACCATAAACCGGACTTAGATGTCTGGCTCTGAGAAGGTTTTTCATAACATCTGTAGGTCTATCATAGCTTAGACCTGGAGTAGTCTTTACAATATCGTCTATACTTTGACCATGAAACATCAGTACTTTAACTCCGTTTAATGAAATTAGAGCTGGATTTCCAACCATTTCAATATTTTCTCTTTCCCATAAACCTGAATTGTATTTTTTTGGTATTGCTGGTTGAGGCAAAGCTCTTCTACCTGGATCGTGGTTTCCAGGCATAATGATAATCTTAACTTTTTTTGAAATTTTATCTAGTAAATTTTCTGCTTTTTCTAACTGCTCTTCTATGGTTTGGCAAACTAGCTCTTTGTTCTGATTTGGATATATTCCAACTCCATCAACTATGTCGCCTCCAATCAAGACATAACCAACTTTTCTTGCAACAGGATCTGGACTAGATAGCCAGGTTACAAACTCCTCCAACTCATCCTCCATGAAATATTTACTTCCAATGTGCAAATCAGACAAAAATACAGCATATACTTCGTTTTCCGATTTGTTAATTTTTTGATCTGGAACATCTGGAAAAATCAAATCTTTAATAATTAATCCTGAATTTTTACCTAAAGCTACTCTTGCCATAACAAATTGGTCAATTAACAGGGTTCCGGCAGTTTTTTGTAATTCCTCATCAAAAATTATGCCCTCAAGTGAGCCTGAAGGGTCTTCTAACACTAATTTTGTGATGTTCCTTTCTGCATTTCTTGCATTAACTAAACCACAGACATAGACGTCATTTTCTAATTTTGTTGTTTTAACAACTGCCACAGATTTTAACATCTTTGACTCTGGTCTGTCTGAAATAATTCGCTTAAGTTTGTTAAAACGACTAGAAAACAAGGCATTGTATCCTTTGACCCCCTCTCCCGATGTAACTTTACTAGTAACATCAGATAATATTTTTAATTCATTCTGAAAATTAGGATCATCCTTAATTCCAAGATATGTCTCTAGATCATCTTGATTAATTTGAAATTGTTTTCGTTTAGTTTTTTCTTGAATAATTTCTTTAATAATTTTCTCTAATTGTTTAGCATCAGTAATATCATCTAAGATTTTAAATGCATCTGGATGAATTTGAAACCCTTTGTTTAACGCGTAGTTTAATGCAAAGGATAACTCTTTTTTCATATCAAAAAATATCCTTTGGTTTAATTAAATCTGCTCTAAACTAACCCTCAAATATTGTTTGTAAAAACAAAGTGATATGAACAAATTTAGAATTATTACATTTTTAACATTTCTAGTAATTTTTACAGTTATTTTTCAACTCGGTTCAATGTCTACTGTAAGTGAAGTAGAAGCAAATTTGTTCATGGAAGAATTTGAAAAACTAGTTTTAGATATTGATGCATTTGGTATTTTTGTACATAACACAACCATTGCATTGCCAATGTTTATTCCTGGATTTGGTATTTTTTGGGGACTGTTCTCCTCATGGTCTACAGGATATGCTTTTGCTGCAATTGTAACTTCTATGCCTGAAATAGGTAGTATTTCACCATTATCTCTTCTATTCTTATCTCCATTTGGTTTAATGGAAATTTTTTCCTACTCATTAGGAATTTCTAGAAGTTTTATTCTCATTAAAGCAATTATTACAAAAACAAGTTTGTCTCAATTTATCAAACCAACAATCATCGAAATTGGAATTGTAATAGTACTTCTTTTTGCAGGTGGATATGTTGAATTTTACATGATTGAATTAATGCAGAATGGAAGTATTGAAATGCCTGGATTATAATTTAAAAATTAATTTTCCCATTGCCATCTATAATTCATGTAAGAATCTAAACTTGCTTGATTAAACACCATTACAGATAAATCCGAAAATTCTTTTCCTTCTAGATCCTTTACATTTCCCTCAAAATTGGTTTCATTTTCATTCGTGATTGATTCAAAAACATGAACTTTCATTTTGGCAGTATCAAAACCATTTTCTCGAAGATAAATTGCTATTTCAGATGGCATAAAGTGTTTGTCTGGTTGTTTTGGCCATGGTCTAGGAACTAAAACGACACTAAACCCATCTATCAATGCTTTTTGTAATTCTAATTTTTTATCTTCAATTGGAGTTGTAACATGCATTGTAATTACTTTAGATTTATCCAAAGGTACTTTAGTCCTTGATGCAGCAACTTGAATTGAACTTATTCCTGGAATAATTTCTACTTCTCCAAAAATTTCTATTAATCTATCAACTACTTCAGATTCTGAAAAATTTACATCTCCTGTAAATGGAATTACCAATGCTCTATCACCAAGATCAGGAAGTATTTTTTGATAAGATTTTTCTTGATCATTCATAGTTATCTCATAGATTTCTTTTCCTTCAATCAGTTTTTCAATTGTTTTTAGAGTGTATTTGTAACCAATTACAATATCACAATTTTGAAGAATTTCTTTTACAATTTCTGTTACATATTTGGGTGAACCTGGCCCAACACCAACAGCAAAAACTTTTCCCATTTTTATTTAGTAAATTTTTGCCTTTCTTTAATATATTGAACAAATGGTGCCCAATCTACCTTCATGAATTTTGTAGGCTCCTTTATAGGATATTTTACCCAATCTTGGGCTATTGCATATTGATAATTTTCTTTTTTATCCCCTTTTTCATATTCTAAATACAAAGCACTACCCCAAGTTTTTTCTTCAAAACTAATTTTCTTAATATTATCAAATTCTAATTCAATATTTTTAGTATTTTCTAAATCATTTGAAAGCTCTTTTTCATCATAACCATCATGACGAATCATTGTATCTTTTGATTTTATAAAATTAATTACTTGTCTTTGAGTAATAGCCTTCCACCAATTCATCTTTGATTCTGTTTTATGTACATATGTCAAATGCTTATCAGTTAAAACTAGCATTCCTTCTCTTCCTCCAACTGAGAAGAATTTTTTAGATTCCCTCCAAACTGAAACTAAATGCGCTTGAATTTTTTCATCATGTTCCATATTACGATATTTATTTGACTTTGTTAAAAACTAATACAATTACCTTTTAAGTGAGATATTTTTTTTAAAAATATTGAATAAAATTATTTTCACTTTTACTATTTTCTTAATTTTAATTGGGTTTGGAAATTATTCATTTGCACAATCTGTTGAACTCACTTTTCAACCTGTAGCAATAATTGAAACTAATCAAGGAAATATTGTTATAGAATTTTTACGTGAGGCTGCACCAAATCATGTCGAAAATTTTATTGAGTTATCTAGAGATGGATTTTATGATGGAACATTGTTTCATAGAATAATACCCGGATTTATGATTCAAGGAGGAGATCCTAACACCATTAGTGGTGATCCAAACACTTGGGGTCAAGGAGGTCCTGATGAAACATTGGACGCAGAATTTAATAAAATTAAACATAATCGTGGTATTGTTTCTATGGCAAGATCAGCAGATCCAAATAGTGCAGGCTCACAATTTTTCATAGTTCATCGGGATTCGCATTCTCTTGATGAAGAATACACTGTGTTTGCAAGACTTGTAACTGAATCAAGTTTTGATACATTGGATAAAATTGCAGCAGTCCAAACAGGTACCAATGATAGACCAATAGATCCAGAACGAGTTAAAATCAATAAAATTACAATGGTTGATAGGACTGATATACCAGATATTATGGATTTAGGTATACCTGAATTAACAGTATCCAGTATATCCGAATTTAGTGGTTCCCAAAATCAAATTTTTGAAAGTCAAGAACTTGGTATTACATTTAGTGCACCAGTAGGCTGGTTATTACAACAACCAGATGGTAGTATTATTGGAGCTCCAGATGTTGCAGCAGTCGGTCCTAAAATTGGTGGAATAAATCCTGTAATTTCATTAACAATTGAAGATACAAATGATAAAACTATTGAGGATTTAATTGTAGAAAAAAACAATGTTCTTTCTGAAGCAGTTTATCTAAATAAATTAGAAATAGTTTCACAAAAATTAATTAAATCTAATGTTTATCAGATAGAGGCTATTGGAAATTTTGAAGTTGATGATTTACCCTTAAAAATTAGATTTTTAGAAGTAATGATTCTTTCAGAACAAAAATCATATACATTTGCATATAGTAATACTATTGATAATTTTGATAATAACACTTTACAATTTCAAGAATCACTTGATTCTTTTAGAATACTTTCACAAGAATCTCCTATAATGACATCCTCTGAAAATGAATCAACTGAAGAAGGAGGCGGATGCCTAATCGCAACTGCGACATACGGTTCTGAAATGGCACCGCAGGTCCAACTGCTCAGGGAAATTCGCGACAACCAGCTGATGAACACGGAATCCGGCTCGGCATTCATGGAAGCATTCAATGAATTGTATTACACTTTCAGTCCAACAATCGCTGACATGGAAAGGCAAAGTCCAATGTTTAAGGAAGTTGTAAAACTTGGACTGACACCAATGTTGTCCACTTTGGCAATCATGGATAGCGCAGAATCCGAATCAGAGGTTCTGGGACTTGGACTGTCAGTAATTGCATTGAATTTGGGAATGTATCTTGGAGTTCCAGCAATAGTTGTAATTGGAATTAAGAAAAGAAATTAATTTTACCAAACATCATCCACTTCATCCAATTCCTTGTACTCTTTTTCAGATTCATGTTTCATGAGTTTTATTCTTGAAATATCTCTATCAAAGAATAAATCTATAATCCAGTCAAGAAATACACGTGTTTTTTTATCAAATGTTGGAATTTTTGATAGATACACATTTCTCCAAATTAACCAAGCTACAAATCCTGAAATATTTACTCCCAAAAATGTTGCAATTCCAGATCTTTTTCCAATAATTGCCATTTGTCCCTTAGAGTGATAAACAAATTTTTCTTGGTTAGAATTTTTAATTAATGAAATTAAATTTTTTGCAGCAATCTTTGCTTGAGATTCTGCAATTTGTGCTGTTGGAGGAAATGGCCTATTGGTTATTGGATCTACAAATAAAGCACAATCACCTATTGCAAACACACCTGGAAATTTTTGAACTTCAAGAAAATCATTTACTATCAATTTTCCTTTTTCAGTTTTGAACATTGATCTTTTAATTGTATTAACTGGAGTAACTCCTGCGGTCCAAATCAACGTTTTTGTAATAATTGAATTTATTTTGGATTGATCAATGGAGTCTTTTGGAGTTTCATCTAATGTTTTTATTGTAACTTCGTTTCCATCAAAACTTGTAACAGCTTTTTGTAATTCAATTTCAATCCCTCTTTCTACTAGTTTTCTTTTTGCAAAGTCTGCTAATTTTTTATTAAATCCAGGTAAAATCTCTCCCATTGCTTCTAGTACGATTACTTTAAGATCCTCTTTGTGAATGGTAGGATAATATTTTCGTGCATCTAAAAGCAAATCCATTAATTCTCCTGCAGTTTCTATCCCTGCAAAACCTCCACCAACTACAACAAAATTCAAAAAACTTTTTCTAAGAATAGGGTTTGTTTCATTTTCTGCTTGTTCAAGCATATCGATTACTCTATTTCTTAACATTACGGCATCGTTGAGTGTTTTCATGGTGTAGGCATTTTTTTCAACATCCGTCATACCGAAAAAATTTGTTTCACTACCAAGTGCAACTACTAAAAAATCATAATGTATTGAAATACTCCTTTTGTCTCTAGTTCCCCATAATGTTACTAATTTTCCATACGGATCAATATTTTTAATTCTGCCTTCATAGAATTTTGTTTTTTTACAAATTGTTCTAATGGGTAAAACTATGTGCCTGGTTTCAATCATTCCTGAAGCTACTTGCGGCAGCATTGGGGTAAATAGCAGAAAGTTGTCCTCTCCAATCATTGCCAACTCAATTTCAGGATCTTTTCCAAATTTTGATTCTAATTGTCTAGCACATTCTACAGCTGCAAACCCACTACCTAAAATTAAAATTTTTTTTGTTTTTTTGACCAATTATATCTAATCCACATATTGATTGAATATATGCTATAAGAATAATTTTAAGAGAAATCACTAGTTTTCTTATGTTCTCATAATATCTGAATGTAAAATTTCATAAGCCCTTGATGAATCTCTTTCATTTAAAATAATTGTAATGTTATCTTGACTGAAAAATGCATTAACTAATTCTACACCATTTGCATGTAGTACTTCTGCAACATACGATACTACGTCCGATTGATTATGGGAATAGGGTATTGAGATTTTAATTTTTGCAAGACCAGTACTAAACATATCTTTCCTTTCTGAAACACTATTGAAAATTTGTCTAATATCTTCCATATCTTCTGTAAGAAATCTAAATGAATCAGATAGTCTAAAAAATTCATAATCATTAGTTACCTTGGAAAATTTGTCTAAAATTGACATAGGATCCATTTGATTTGAATCCTTGATAGAAAATTTAACATCCATTATTCCGTCTGTTAAAGATAATCGTGCATTTTTTAAAACTGGCTCTTCATGCATCTCTTCTTTAATTTCAAATGAATCTGCGTATCTTTTGATAGCAACTACCACCGTGTTGAGATTAACTGAATTTCCCAAAATTTTTTCTATTTCCGGTTGAAGTTTAACTGCCAATGCCGTATAGTTTATCAAATCCATTTTCATGCAATCGTAAATTGAGCGATTTCTTGTTATGATTTCTCTTACAACTTCAGGAATAGACATCATTGATCTCATTAAGACTATTATATTATGTCACTTATATTAGAATCATGTAATAATATATGAAATTATACCATATATTTATATAATGTAATATATATTACATATATTAGATTAATATGACAAATTTCTTTGAAACCGAAATCGATAGAATCTTCAAAACAATGTCAAATTCTTTTTTTGATGTAGATGATATTTTTGAAGAATTCAAAAGTAATTCCAATTCTGGTCCACTTTTTTACGGTTATACAATGACTGTTGGTCCAGATGGAAAACCATCTGTACAGGAATATGGAAATGCAAAACCCGAACATCTTCCTATTTCAAATACCAGAGAAGCAATTGTTGATACAATTGTAGATGAGAAAGAGAAAGTAGTAAAGCTCATAGCTGAAATGCCAGGAGTTGAGAAAACTAATGTCAAAGTTTTGGTTGACAAAAATGTTGTAGATATTTCTGCAGAACATGGTGAAAAAAAATACCATTGCAAAGTTCCACTACAACACAAAGTTGATGAAAACTCTGCAAAAGCCTCATACAAAAATGGTGTTTTAGAAATTGTTTTCAAACAAGCTGTAGAAAAACAAACTAGTAAAAAAGTGGAGGTTGAATAACCCCTTTATTTTTTTCAGATGATTACATGACTAGAAAATGATAGAATACTGTAAATACTAAGAAAAATGAGATAAAATAATGAAATTACTTCTTGATTTTGAACCTTGTAAAGAATGTAAAACAATGATGAGCGAATTGAGTAGTCCTGAAATAATTTTTGGTGATGAAAAAACAAGATCCGATGAATCTGCAAAATTTCTAAGACACTTAACTTACAATCATAATGAAGTTGTTCAGGCTGTAATGGAAGATCTCCCAAAACAGAAAAAAGATCAAGAGCCTGATTTTTATCAGTAATTTTATTTTTTAATTGATTCTAAAGAATGCCCACGATTTGTAATCATTTGTGTAACAGCCTCAATAGTGTAATCAAGTCCATGTTTTTCCTCAAAATGATCTCTTAATTTTTTAATTAAGCCTACAGTCAATTCTTCATTTAAAACTAGATCACATTCATAACCATAGTCGTCACATCTTAGCTTAATTGCCATATTTTCAATTGTTTGGCTAATCTATAAAAACCATAGGTGTTATTTTTGATAATACCACTAATAACCCCTATTTCTAATTCTATGTTAAATGAAAGGTTTGGAATTTATTTTACTTGGAGTTGGTTCCGCACTTGGTGCATTTCTAAGATACAAACTTACTGAATCTCCATTACTTTTCAATACAATACCTGTGAATGTTTTGATAGTTAATGTAGCTGGAGCATTTATTCTTGGAGTATTTGTTGTACTCTCACAACAATGGCATCTTGATAGTAAATATTCTCTTTTTGCCGCTGTAGGATTTTGTGGATCATTGACTACAATGTCTGCATTTGCACTTGATTCTAGCAATTTACTTGAAAATAATCAGTATGTTCCATTAATTGTTAATATTCTAGCAAATGTAGGATTATCTATTGCTGCCTTAATTGGAGGCAAATCCTTAATGAGTGCAATTATTAATAATTAATTGAAAATGGTTTATTCATATCAGGTAGTTAAATTTCAAACAGTTTCATTTGTACAGGGAATTCATTGGTCCCAATCAGTTGGAGATAAAGGAATTCTCTACAAGTCCATCAAAGATCCATATTCGAAACTTATTGTTCAATCGCCAAATGGTTCAAAAAAATTATACCGTGTTCCAAAAGATAGAACAGTTGTTGTAACTATTGATATTGTACATTTTCTAGGCGAATCAGCGTAATTGCTATTTTTTTTTATTTTCAATGATGAGATATATCAAATTGAATTTATATCACTAATTTATTGCTAAATTATTGTTAGAATTAGACAAAAAGGTATTTGGTAATATTATGACTCAGGAAATTATTGGTTCCGAGCCATCTATTGTTGAAATTAAAATTATTTTTGAAAAAGAACTTGTAAATTTACTTGATAAATTGAAATCAATTTCAAAAGAGAGTATGGAGGATCTTTTAGAACAACAAAAAGCTTGTGAAAAACATGTCAATACTAGACCTGGTGCAATGGCCTTGAATCAGAGTAAAATTCAGATGTTCAATGAATACAATAATAGATATCTTGAAAAAATTAAAGAAAGAATTAATTAATTTTTAGAATCGTCTGTTGGTTTTACAAACCCGCCATGTAGTTTTTTGTCAAGTAGATCAAATTCATCATCAATTACATGATTCTCTGTTGAATCGTCTGTTGGTTTTACAAACCCACCTTGAACTGAATCTGGTGGCGGTATTTTCTTTGATTTACCTAATCCAATAGTTGTAATGATAACCGATGATAAAATTATGAAAAATATCATTTGTGGATATAATTCTGCATTTGGTAATCCCATAGTTATTGGATACGTTGCAAGTACAGCAGCAGCTAAACCTCTTGGAATCATTGATTTTGTTACTGATTTGTCTAACTTAGAAAACCCTTTTCTTAATACAGTTTTTACAAGACCTATTCTTCCAACATAGACTGCAACTGTTACTACAACACCAAATATTACATACTCAATTTGTCCAAATGTTGCCATTAATCCAACAAACACAAAGAAAAATGATCTTACCAAAAATGTTAACTGGTTATGTGTTGGATCATCCCTTTCAATTTTAGGAACTTTGAATCTAAGTATTTTAGAAAGATGTTTTTTATTGCCAATCATTAAACCAAATACTAGTGCTGTTAATGCTCCTGATTCTCCAAATGCATTTGCCAAGAAAAATAAAACAAACAAAATTGCTAATGTGAGCATATACGCATGTTGAGCGTTTCCAAATTTTGTTGAAATATACATCCAAGGTATACCTACACCAAATCCTAAAACTAAGCCCACTACTACCGCTCTGCCGATAGTTTCTTGTAATGTTTGTAAATCAAAATGACCTGCAAGAACTGCCTCAAACAAAATAAATGCAATAATGGTGGCAAGAATATCTGTTACAGCTGATTCAAAGCTTAGAATTGATTTAGCTTTTTCTGAAATTCTAATATTTCTAACTAAGCCAAAAACAATTGCAGAACTACTTCCTCCCACAATAGACGCTAACAAAATACTCTCTAACCATGTCCATTCTAAAACATAATGTGTGGCAAGTGAAATTATTACTACTGATAAAATAAAGCCAATAATAGCTAGTGTAAATGAGTAATGTGCAGTTTTAACAATGTGTTTGATATCTAAATTTAATCCCCCATCAAACATGATAATTATTAATGCAAGTGCAGCAAAATATGGAACGACTTGAATTACAGCTTCAGCTTGAATTATGCCTAATACTGGTCCTATTATTACTCCGAGAATCATTAAAAATGCTACATCTGGAATACCTGTTTTTTTAAAAAATGCTTCACCTGCAACTCCCAGAAATATTACAACGCCTGCAGCAAGTAGTATTACATCTGCTGATGCAATCACTCCATCTTGTACTGTTAATCCAGTAATGAAATTTTGGAATTCTGTGAATTTATTTAAAATCAGTGTTAAATCAATTTCTGATAATGATGTATCCCCAATTTGACTTGTAATCAAATTTAAAATTGATAAAGTAATTGAATTCATTAATGACTAAGTCCATATCTATATAGATAAAAATTAATCTAAATTTTCTTCATAGATATAATCAATTTTTAGAAAAACATTAAATCTATACTAACAATAATTTTTGTTATTGAGCGCAACTGATTCATTACGTGAAGATCATAAGCAGATTAGACGTCTAGATAAAGTAATAATAAAATGTTATACAGGTCTTTATGCAGGCAAAGATATTCCTATATCTGATTTAGAAAAAATTACAATAATTATCGAAGAATTTTTTGATTCCATTCATTATTCACGAGAGGAGGACTCGTATTTTCCTTGTGTCGCAAGCTATGATCATTTAAAGCAAGAAATACGTTCATTACTAATTGAACATGAATTTTCAAGAAGAATTGCAATACAGATTAAAAAACATGTTAAACGATGGAAAAATGGGGAAGATGCAAGAGAACCTGTTGCAAGATTTTTAAAAACATATTCCATATACCTCATGGATCATATGTCTAAGGAAGAAAATTTCTTTGATAAAGCTGAGGCAGAAATACTTTCAAAAGAAGAAGAATTTGAAATGTATGAGCAATTCAAATCTGTTATGACAATTTCAAAAAAAATGGAAGACATGATTAAAGAAATTGAATATTTAGAAAAACAAGATTGGGTTCAAAATTAACGTAAACTCTTTATTGGTTATTTCGTTATTTTTGTTCATGAAACCTTTCATTCTTTGGATGACTGGTCTTCCTTGTTCAGGTAAGACTACCATTGTAAAAGATTTACAGAAAGAAATTCCAAATTTGGCAATGCTTGATGGTGATGAATTAAGGGAATGGTTTTCACCTAAAGATTTTTCAAAAGCAGGACGCGATGAGCATAACAAAAAAGTTGCTCATTTAGCTAAGCTTTTGTTAAATCATGGTGTTCCAAGTATAGTGTCTCTAGTATCACCATATGCTGAGAACAGAGAAAATGCTAGGGAAATTATTGCTGCTGGTGATCAGTTTGCAGAAGTCTATGTAAAGTGTTCATTAGCTAAATGTGAAGAAAGAGATGTGAAAGGCATGTATGCCAAGGCACGAAAAGGAGAGATCAAGGGATTTACAGGAATTGATGATCCTTATGAAGCTCCAGAAAAGGCAGATTTGGTAATTGATACTGAACATGAACCACTTTCAGATAGTGCAAACAAAGTGAAGGACTTTCTTAATGCAAGAAACCTACTCTAATTTTTTAAATTCTTCTACTATTTTATCATGAATTAATCCGTTAGTAACTAAAATTCCATTTTGGTGATGTACATTTTTGTTATTGTATGTTAAATCATTTCCTAACATGTCTGTCATTTTTCCACCTGCCTCTGAAACAATACAATAAGACGCTGCTGTATCCCATTCTTTCATTTTGTTTGTTGTAGTGATGTAAGCTTCGGCTTGACCTGAACTAATTTTTCCAACTTTTAATGAACTGCCTATGCTTGTAAAATCTTCAATTCCAATTTTTTTAATGAATTTCTTTTCTTTTTCTGATAGATGATGTCTAGATCCTACTGTTCTGCATTTAGGTAGTTCGTCTATTTTGGTGACCGAAATTTTATCCCATTTGTTATTTGAATATCTAAAAGCACCACAATTTTTTTGTGCAACAAATAATATTTTTTCTGTTGGCCATGCAATAACTCCGAGAATTGGTTTTTTATTTTGTACTAATGCAATCATGACAGTAAATTCTCCAGTTTTATCAATAAAATCAGAAGTTCCATCAAGTGGATCAACAATCCAAATCATATTTTTTGATAATCTACTTTGATCATCGATATCCTCTTCAGAAAGTATTGAATACTTTGTATTTGATAAAACCTCGTTAATTATTTTGTTACTTGTTAAATCTGCATCCGTAACTGGTGAATTATCCGTTTTTGTGTATGTGTTGTAATCTTTTTCATAAATTTTTAAAATTACATTACTTGCTTCTTGTGCAGCTTTGATTGCTATATCTAGTTCAGGAATTTTATTAGAAATTGGAATATTATTCAATTATAATTTCCTATGTTGTTAGTTCTGGCTTTAATGACCAGGCAATACCTAGCATAATAAATGGAATTGACATAACTCCGATTATACCTAATACTGTATTAAATTGAGCATCTGAAACTGCTGGATTATTAATAATCCATGGTAATGGTAATGTGATAACAATCCAAATTGCACCTAACAGAATTATTAGTTTAGCTCTGAATTTTTTCTTATCTTCCACAATATTTTATAATTTTGGGTTGTATTAAATTCATATGAATCCATTTCACTGATTGTTTATCATCCACTGTAAGTATGGCTACAGTAAACTATGGTGGATCTATTGATCTAAAATATAGTGCATCTTTCTATTTTTTTTGGTTGATCAATTTTGTCTAATCCGTAGGGTTTGTAAGAATATCTACAGATACTGAACCCATTACATTACCGTTTGAATTAATTTCAATTGTAATTTCTTCCATTGAATTCATTGTGATATTTCTCTCTCCCTCATATTCCCACGTAAAATATTTTGAAGTTTCTGATTCATGCGGTGTACCCTTTAGATTAAAATTTTCTATGAAACTATAATTTTGACTAGTTAATTTTATTGTTAAGATTTCAGGACTACTTCCATTTGGAACGAATCTAAAAAAATATGTTCCTCGGTCAATCAAAAATTTATCAGTGTAAACGCCATCAGTATAAAGTTCAGGATTTGCTAAAGTAATGTGAAATACTACATTATTATGAAATGCTACATTTTCTCCTCCAGAATTCATTAAAATAGAGACGCTCAAAATTGTTACAATCAAAATTATCAAAATTCCAATACTTTTTTTGTTCATAAATTTGGAAAGGTCAATTTGTATTAAAATTCTTTAACGGGTACGAAGGAATGTGTATCTAGCGAGATTTACTTTTTGGTTCCTTTTACAATTTTAGCTAACTAAAGTTCACGCCCTGTTAAGCAATTTTTACACTTGAAATTAAGTATTAATTTAAAAATTAAACATATGACTGGTCTTGAAACTAAATGGTCAAAACAACCCAAAGTAGGAATTACTGAAAAAATAAATGACACAATCAAGCCTAAAAGTGCATTAAAACCAAGAGTTCAAGAAGGAATTAAAAAATTACAATTACAAATTAAAAAATTAGATTCAATGTTAACGGGTTTACAAGAGCGTGATGCTAAATTATTTCAAAGAATTGTAACTGCAACACAAAATCATGATGTTCAAACTAGTAAGGTTTTAGGTAATGAATTAGCTGAAATTCGCAAAGTTACAAAAATTTTGAGTAATGCACGAATTGCATTGGAGCAAATTGAATTACGATTATCTACCTGCAGTGATCTTGGAGATACGGTTGTTGCAATGATTCCAACAATGGGTTTGATGAAGAATTTGAAAACATCCCTTGGAAAAGTAATGCCTGGTGCTGAACAAGAAATTGGTCAAATGGCAGAAATGCTTGGAGGCTTTATGACTGAAAGTTTTTCAGGTGACGCAGCATTTGGAATTGACGAAACAACTAATAGCGAATCTGAGAAAATTTTAAGAGAGGCATCTGCTGTTGCAGAAAGTTCAACTGGTGAAATGTTTCCATCAGTTCCATCAAGTAGTCAACAAGCAAGCAGTAGTAAATTTTTATAATTTTTAACTTTCTAGATTATTTCTGCTTTCTTTAATTTGTCTAACTCTGTTACCTTCTTCACCAACAATTGTATCGATATTTGCCAGTTTGTCTCTTAAATTATTAATTATTACTCCAACTTCATCAGCTTCGTTTTCAACTTTGATTCTTTTATCTTCAAGTTCTTGAATTCCTCTGTTTTCTTCATCTATGTATTCACTAACTTTTTGTAATTTTTCTTTAAGATTTTTGATATCCACTGATTCTTCTTCTATGTCTTTTTCAAGCATAGTTCTTTTATCTTTAAGATTTTTTATCATTAAACCGACATAGTCAATTGCTTCTTCTAATTTTGCACGTTTTCCCATTAATTCACCAATTCCAATAGTAGATTCGGCATTTGGAGACGTTTCTACTGATTCAGATAAATTGGTATTTTCTTCTTCCATCATTTCTCCTCCCTTATCTTCCTTGAACTTATCAAACATTTTATGATTTCCTATTGAAAATGGGAATAAAAAGTTATTATGAATATCAAAACTGACCTTGTGACTGAATTTTAATTGCATTTTTTAGGTTGTTTTCCCAATTTTTTTCCACTGAAAAGTCATTTTTGCCAAGATTGCGGGATTTTTTTGATGAAACAGGTGTTCCGCTTTGTGTTCCGCTATAAAGTTTCAAAATGTTCCTCATAAACTACTCAATTCTATACTATTGCATGTTAAAACAACAATACAGGTCCGAAATGGGCATAATGGGTGATATCTTAGACGTAACCGCCAATGGTGGCCGTGATGGAATCATCATATCTGCAATCTCTCGAAAAGCCAACCTATCTCACTATGCAGTATTAGACAAATGTGAGAAATTGGTAGAAGCTGGCTTAGTAGAATCAATCAAAAATGATAGAAACAGAATCTTTCAAATTACTGAAAAAGGTCTAGGCTTTTTCCAGGAATTCAAAAGATTTCAACTATTAGTAGAAAGTATGAATCTAAGGTATTGATCAGTGGCCTCATTTATTGAACCAATTCAATTGAAACAACCTCTAGGAGACGATGGAATACTTTTTGTAAGGAATGAGAGTATCCTTGATACAATGGTCAAAACACCTCTTTTGGTAGCTAGTATGATTATTGTAGCAGCTTTAATTCCAATCCAATCTTCCTTTAGTTCTACTAGGGATTTAGATCTAATAATTTACCCTGATGGTTCTACACATATTTCTACAGAAATTGATATTGATCCCTTTCTTACTGATTATGAATTAAATCTATTTGGAAGTACTGTTGATAATTTAGTTGTAGTGGGAGATAATGAATTTCTATTGGATGCTAGTATTATGGGTGACTCTGTTTTAATTCAGACTTTTGGTTCATCAGTTATTACTATTGATTATGATATTCATGATTTAGTATCTAAACAAGGTAGGCTCTGGACTTTTTATTTAGATTCACCTTCTAATTTTACACTACTTTTACCAAAAAATTCTGCAATTGTTGGGATGATTAACCTTCCAATTAATATGGAAATAATTAATGATCAAAACCAATTAACTTTATCTCCAGGTAAAACTGAAATTGATTATTTGTTTAGTAGTACTATTTCTAATTCAATACCTGATACAAACATTGAAACAAATTATTTTCCGTATGCAATAATTGGTGTAGTATCGCTAATTGCTTTAATTGGATCTGTGATAATTATTCGTAGTAAACAAAAAAATCATAAATTAATGGAACCAAATGAAATAAGTAAAAAAAATACCACTTTAGATCTTGAAACAATTTTTAAATTAAAATCCGATCTTCGTGAAGATGATAAAGAATTAGTCAAATTTATTTTTAATAGTGGAGGAGAGGCATTAGAAAGTGAACTACGTAAAAAATTCTTGCAACCAAGAACTACTATGTGGCGTGCAGTAAAAAGATTGGAACGTGAGGGGGTTATCGAAATTGAAAAGAAAGATTTACAAAATTTGGTAAAATTACGCAAGAGTATGGGAGAGGAAGAATGAAAAAATTAGCAGTATTTGCAATAATCATTTTAATTTTTGGTACAGTGTCTCCATCGTTAGTTAATGGTGTATACGCACAAAATGATCCGAGTATTTTGTTACGTATTTCTATACAAGCAGATAAACAAATTGTAAATCAATTAGATAAAGTGTATGGTGATCAAATTCCAAATGACATACAAATTTTATATGATAAAGGCCATGGTGCTGTAAATCAATTAGATCAATCTTTACCTGATGATGTTGAAAAAGCAAAGCAAGATTTTCTTTTAGCAATGAATTCATTTATGCAAATTTCTAGAATAATTTCTCAATCTTCAGAAAAAGTAGTAGTAGTAACTGTATCTGATACATCTAATAGGAATTTATCTGATGAGCTTGATAGATTAGTAAAATATGTAAAAAGTTTAGAAACTATATCTAAAAAATATGATATAGATACAGAATCTGATTTTATTAAAATTTATGATTTAATTCAAGAATTACGTAAACAAGCTAATGATCTAAATGAAGTGAGTGCTGGTATTAAGAAAATTAAGATTATTCTTGATTCTATTAAAAATGATATACGTGAATCTGCTTTAGAACAAAGATCTGATTCCATTAAGCGATTTTTTGATCGATTACTTGATCAAGTTGATAAACAATTAACAAAAGCCCAAGATAATGGTACAGATCAAACTCAAATTGATAAAGGCCATGAATTAATTCTTGAAATTAGGGAGTTGCTTTCAAAAAATCAAATCAATGATGCTAAAGTGATATTTGTTGAACTAAAAGCATTAATGGAAAATATTGGTTATTCGATACGAATAACATAAGCTTCATATACATTTTCTAAAGAATTTCTAACATGGTTTCCAAATCAATTACACTAGGCGTAGGAATTCCAATGATTATAGTTGGCGTCTTAATGGCTTGGTTATGGTCTCCAATTGCAGGAGAATTACAAAATCAAGTAGAATTGATTGGAAGTACTATTGGAATTTTAGGTGTAGTTTTCTTTATTTCTGGATTATTTTATACAAAAGAACCTGTAATGCACTAGTTAGTACAAACTGATTAAATAAATAATGAAAAAAATTAGAATTATTAATTGAAAGTAAGATTATTTGAGATATTTACATCTGTAGAAGGGGAAGGAATTCTTTATGGTACAAAGACTCTCTTTGTTAGACTCGCAGGGTGCCCTTTCACATGTTTTTATTGTGATACTAAGGAATCATTGCCACTTGATTCTGGTACAGAATATACAATTGAAGCAGCCAATCAACTAATTGACTCCAACTTACAAAATCAAACTTACAAAGTGAATTTCACTGGCGGTGATCCATTAATTCAACATCAAGCTGTTGCAGAACTAGCTAAACATATTCAAAATAAAAAAATTCCTACATATCTTGAATCATCCTGTTTTGATATTGATCGTTTTAATCACGTTTTGCCTTTTATTGATATTGTTAAAATTGAATTTAAAACCAAAGACTCTGATTTTACTGATCCTAAAAATTATGAAAAATTAATTGGTCATACTATGAAATGTCTTGAATCATCTGTAAAATCAAAAAAAATAACTTATATCAAAATTGTAGTTAGTTCTAAAACACAATTAGGTGACTTCAAAGAATTAGTGGATCAAATTTTTAATATAATTTCAAAAGAGGATATTGATGGATTTGTTATTCAACCTACATATGGTGTTTCTGAACCGTCGTTAGATCTTTTATTAAATTTGTATGACGTTGTATTTCCTTATTATATTGATGTTAAGGTAGTTCCACAATTACACAAATTTATTGGAGCCCCATAAACTTGGCACGCGTATGAAAATCAGATTAGGTTCAAATACTAGAAAAAATTGATGAAATACAAAATGGACGATGAACGTGTACAAAAACTTGTTAGGGAGTTAATTATTGAGCTGGGCGAAGATCCGACTCGTGAAGGCCTAAGAGAGACTCCTACCAGAATTGCAAGTATGTATAAAGAAATTTTTGCTGGATATGACTCAGATTCACAATTATCTGTACAATTTTCTGAAGACTCTGATGTAGTAATTGCACGAGATATTCAATTTTATTCTATGTGTGAACATCATATGTTACCATTTTATGGAAAAATACACATTGCATATTCACCAAATGGCAGAGTTTTTGGAATATCTAAACTAGTAAGATTAGTTGAAAAGTATTCAAAAAGATTACAAATTCAAGAGCGCTTAACAAAAAATATTGCTGATGAGTTATACTCTCAAGGCGTAAAGGGTGTAGTGGTCTTTGCTGATGCTGAACATCTTTGTATGAAAATGCGTGGAGTTAGAAATGACGCAACTCTTTCCTCATCTGCATTTAGAGGAATTTATGAAAATAAGGAAGAAAAAGAGAGTATTATGGCACTAATTAGAAAACCTGCTTCAAATTCTTTCCCATAATACTCAAAAATTAAATAATCAATATTTTTCATTATTAACATGGGAAAAGCAAATCCGTATGTCCACATTCCAAAAGAATCTTGGCCTAATTGGACCTGGTATGCAATAGAATGCGTTGCTCTTATTGTAATTGCTTTTTTCTCAGCAGTTCTAATTACTGATACATTTGAAGGATTAACTACTGAACAACATAATTATGTAATTACAGGAATTTTTGCATCATTCTTTTTAGTTTGGTATGTCGTAATTAGAGGATTAATTCTAAAAAAGAAAATTTTAAAATAAATACTTTAGATTTATTTCAAATATTTTGTTTTATCTTTAATTTTAGCTTCTTTAAATGCAATTTTTCTATTATTGCAAGATTCACAAAGTCCACAATGATATTTTTTATTCGAGTAACAACTCCAAGTTTTAAAAATTGAATCCCCTAAATTTTTTATTCCTGTTTTTAATAAATCACTTTTTGATAATCCCTTACGATATGGTGACCAAATTTCAATACTTTTTCGTAATTTTGAATTAATTCCATCTATTTCCCCTTCATTAAACGCATTTTCTAATTTTTTTGCAAATTTTGGTCGACAATCAGGATAATTTGTATCTCCTGTATGTGCACCATATGCAACGAGAGATGCATTAAGTGTAAAAGCCCATGCAGATGCTATTGAAAGAAATACAGCATTTCTAATTGGAACCACAATTGAGTATTCAAATTTGGTTGGAATTTTTCTTTTTGAACTTGTTAAAACATTCGAATTTCCATAAAGATTTTTCATAAAACCAATATCAATTATTTTATGCTCTTTTAATCCCAGTTTTTTTGCAAAAGATTTTGCGGCAGCAATTTCCATACTTGCTTTTTGTCCATATGAAAATGTAATTCCGTATAATTCGTATTTTGATTTTAAATATGAAACTGCACATACAGAATCAACCCCTCCACTAAATACGATAACAGCTTTTTTCATAATTTATCATCTAATTATTTTTTATATCTATTGCACCTTTACTTGGTTTGGATATTATTGTCTTACATTCAATATTTGCAGATGCAAATCCTTTTGACATTGCATTACTAATTTTTTTTAAGTCAAGTGAATTTTTTGAAAATGCAATTACTGATGGTCCTGCACCACTAATTGTAACGCCATATGCCCCAGCTTTTAGTGCATTTTGTTTAACTTTTTGATATCCTGGAATCATATGTTGTCTTGCAGGCTCTACAATTACATCTTTAATTGAATTTCCAATTAATTCAGGATCTTTTTTCATAAATCCTGCAACAATTGATGATGCATTTGATATATTTAAAACGGCATCAGTTAATTTTACTTTTTTAGGAATTATACCTCTTGAAACCTTTGTTTTCTTTTTTGGAATATCTATTTTTGGAACTGCAATGCACATTCTTAGATTCATAGGCGGATCTATTGTAATTACATCTAATGGATCTGTTTTAACAATAACAAATCCTCCTAAAACTGATGCTGCAACATTATCATAATGAATTGATCCAGCACTTGCTTTTTCACCAAATCCAGCAAATTTTACTAAAGAATTTGGATTTAATTTTAATTTAAATAATTTATTAAACGCAACTGCACTTGCAGCAGCAGATCCAGCACTACTACCCATTCCAAATCCGGCAGGTATTCCTTTTTTTATTTTAATTTCAATACCGTCTTTGATTTTTAATTCCCTTTTCATGTTTTTTATTACTAATCCGGCAGTGTTACTTTCTGGATTTGTAGGAATGTCATCATCTGTAATTATTGTAATTCCACTTTTTATTTTTGTTAATGTAATTTCATCATAAAATGCATCTATAGCTAGTCCAAACGTATCAAATCCTGGGCCTAAATTAGCTGTAGATGAGGGTGCTCTAACTGTAATTTTTGTTGCCAACTAGTCCTCTGCCTCCTCACCCAAATTGAGAATTCTACTAAGTGCACTCTCAAGATTAACAATACCTTCACCCGTTGAATTTGAAATTGGAATCAATGCTTCTTCAAATCCATTAAGATTCAATCCACGTAAAATACTTGTAGTCAATGCATATGTTTCACCATCTGTATCTTTAGAAACTGCATTTTCTAATGTATTCAAGCTTGTTGACCATTGCAGTATCTCTGCTAGTTTGGTATCTATTACATCTGTTTTTGTTATTACATTTATTGTTGGTAAATTAAGTCGTAATCTAATTGATGTTGCAAGTAATGTAATTGAAACAAAATTTGTAGGGGTAGTAACTATTGCCCCATCAAAAAGAAAAACACTTGCTTTTTCATCAGATCTAAGATTATCTACAATAAAACGACCACTGGAACGATATGCAAATAATTCAATTTGACCTGGTGTATCGACAATTAGATAATCTGGATTTATTTGATCTATTTCATTTTGTATTTCATCAATTTTTGATGCAATCAAATCATTTGCCATCACTAGTGCCCCATTTGGTCCCAAACTGTATTGTTGCATTATTGAAACATAGTCCACATAATCTCTAACATCTACATCACAATTGTATGGCATACTCTCAACACCTGGATCTAAATTTAAGACAGCAGCACTCGCTCCATTTCTTGTATAGTATTCAAGTAATTTTGATGTAAGTGATGATTTTCCTGAACCAGCTGTTCCAGTAACAAAAATTGTTTTCAATCTTTTCTTGATTTCTTCTCTTTGCTTATATTTCAAACTAGATGACTTTCAAAGAAATTTTTGACTAAAATTTCTTTTATAATTATTTTAAATTTGAAATTAGTCAAAAATTCATAAAATATCGATATAATCATGTTTTTTATGCTTATTTTTAGGCACAATAATTTGATGACTAAAATTTCATCAACTTTCATATTTGATTATTTAAAAAAAATATCAAATGAACTGGAGACTAGTTGCCATACCTATTACTTTAATCCCTATTTTCATTATTGCAATCCAATTTGATATTCAAATTGATGATATTCTAGCAATTGGTCTTTTTCCATTTATTGGAGCTATAGTTGCAATGATGATTAAACTAGTTTTACAAGGAATAAAATTTGCATATATTACAAAAAAATATCTTGGTAACACTGATTCATTTTTAAAATTAATTGGTGTTAGAGTTGGTAGTGAATTTATTAAATTTACAACTCCAATGTTCATTGGAGCAGAATTTATTGTAATTTATTATTTGAAGAAAAAGGGAGTAGAACTTTCAAAAGCAACATGGATTGCACTTGTTGATATTGTTACTGAAGTACTAGCAGCAGGTTTGTTATCTATGTTAGCAGGAATAATTGCATTATTGAATGGAGCATATATTGTTGGAATTGTTATTTTAGCTACTAGTGTTTCTATTACATCTTTATGGATGGTGATGTTCTTTTTATCTTCTAAACATACATTCCAAGTTCCAAATATTTTAGAAACACTTGCTAAAAAATTAGGAAAAGAAAAGGGAAGCAAAATTATTAATCAAACAAATGACTGGATGGAAGAAACATGTACCATGATTAGAGATAATATACAAACTCCAGAATCTAAAAAAATATTTACAATTTCATTCTTTTTTTCACTTGCATCATGGTCATTCTATGGAATATCTTTCATGATTATAGCAATGGGAACAGGGTATCTAATCAATGCATTTGATTCAATAATGGCCGTTATGGGTGCAAATGCAATTGGAAATCTACCAATTACTATTGGTGGTTCAGGTTTAGCTGAATTTGGTATTGTATCTTATCTAAACAATTTAAATCCATTTGATTTTACTATAACTGAAGGAATTGTAGGTTGGGATGCCGTAATTGGTTGGAGAATTGCAACATATTATGTTCCAATAGCAATTACGTGGATATTATTAGTAAAATTAGCCTTGAGTAAAATTCCAAAAACACCGAATGAATAGAAACCACTTTATCATTAAATGATTTTTTTTATTTGTGGATTTTAAAAATAAAGTAGTTTTAATCACAGGAGCATCATCTGGAATTGGTAAACAAACTGCAATAGAATTTGCAAAATCAGGTTCAAGTATTATTTTAGTTGCAAGAAGAAAAAATAAGCTTGAGCAGGTAGAAAATGAGTTAAAAAAATTTAATGTAAACACGTTAGTTTGTGTCTGTGATGTTTCAAAAAAAGATCAAGTAGTGGAAATGTCTAAAATTGTTATTGCAAAATTTACTTCCGTTGATATTTTAGTTAATAATGCTGGTTTTGCAATTTATGGCTCTATATTTGATCTTTCAATAGATGAGATTGAATCTCAAATGGAGACCAATTATTTTGGTATGGTTTATTGTACAAAAAATTTTCTTCCATTAATGCTAAAGAAAAAATCTGGACATATAGTGAATGTGGCATCTGTTGCTGCAAGCTTTGGATTACCTGGAATTGCTTCATACTGTGCATCAAAATTTGCAATGTTAGGATTTTCTGAAGGTCTTAAACATGAACTTGCTGGAACTGGAGTTGGAGTTACAGTTGTTAGTCCAATAATGGTAGAAACTGATTTTTTTAATCATCCATCTTTTGAAAAAATTCCAAAATCCTCGCCAACATCACTAAATTCTAAAACCGTTGCTAAAGCCATTCTAAAAGCTGCAAATTCATCTAGACTTGAAATCATCACTCCCTCAATAGTACGTGTTGCAGTGTGGCTAAAACATACGTTTCCTTATTTAATTAATCCTGTTTTAGGAAAGTCTTTCAAAAAACAGTTGGATTCAACAGAATCTGATTAGTTCTATTATTCGATATTGTCATCTGATGATTGACTAGAATCACTCTCATCTATCAATTTAATTGATTTTAATTTAAAATCATAAATTGCACTCATTTCAATTTCTTTTTCTTTTTCCAAAAACTCTGAAACTTTTTTACTTAACGGCGCTTTGTGTTGTTCAAAAGTAAATTCATAAACAATACCTTTTTCTAACTCTGAAATTTTAATTTTTTCTGGCACATCCATTGTAACGATTTGTCTTCCATCTTCTACAGGGTCATACAATTGAGTATCTATTTTATTGTCTTCTTGATACATTTCTAGAACATACCCTGAAATTTTCATTTTTTTAGGTTTTTCAAATTTAGCATTCTGAATTTCATCAGTAACCCACTCTGGAATATCGTCTTTCTTTTTTACCATATTAAATTACCACTAACTGTCTAAATTTTTATCTTTTTTACTTTTATTCCACCATTCAAGATAATCATCACTCTTATCATCACGTGTTTTCTCTTTTTGATTTAATTTGAATCTAATATCTGATATTTGTTCTCTTGAGGCATATAATCCGCATTTTTTACAAATGAAATTTTTTGTATTTTTATCCATTTCCATTGGAATTTCAACTTCATCATATAGTTTGTAAAGATCTTGTTTATCCCTGTTTTCTTCTTCTACATCTTCTTCATATTTAGCTAGAATTTTCTTCTTTGCTCTTGCTGTACATTCAGGACAAACAACCAATGAAATTTAAATTAATTTTTTCCATAAAAGCGTTCGCACGTTCTTTCTTGATCGATATTTTATCCGGCACGCGGATTTTTTCATCATCCCTTGCGGTCCGTTCGCCCATCGAAATCCCGCGTGCCAGATGATGAAATTATCTGAAATAATCTATTATCTCTTTTCTTCCAAGATTTGCCTTGCAATTTTTGCTGAATTTTCAGCACCATTAGGCACAAAATTCTTTGAAAACTCATTCAAATTTTCCTCAAATATTTCATAATTTTCTTTAATTTTAGAAATAGCACCTACCACTTGATCTGTTTTTGAAACTAAAATTCCTAGTTTTTTTTCATCTGCCCATCGAATATTGTTTGTATTTTCATCATGAATTGGGATTCCAATTATTGGTTTTGCTTTTTCACCCATTATTTCACCCATTACTGTATGGGAGCCATTTACAACTGCATATTTACATAAATCCAAAACTGTATTTTTTTCTTGTTCTGAAAGAAAACCAATATCAATTTGTATCCAATCAATTTTCTTTTCTAAAGCATCTGAAACTGAATATTTTTTACCATCTTTTCCAATTACTGAATCAATACTTGATTCATTTTTAGCATGTGAAATAATTCTTTTTTCTTTTATCATTTCATTCGTGCTAAAAACTTCATTATACCTTTCACCAGTTGCATCATTAGCTGATTTATTTCCAGTTCTCATCCAATAGCCAAATTCATTATTTTTTAATAGTTTTTCCAAATCTGTTTCTTTTTCACTTTTAATTTTTTTATTATTTGTAAAATGTCCCACATAGACTACTTTTTCTTCTGCTTCTTTTATAAAATTTAGATTATATTCACACATAGTATATGGTGGTGGTGAATCTGCAACAAGAATTTTTGATGCTTTATTGATTTGTTTCGCTATAAAAATTAGTGATGGATAAAGATATGATCTTGAATTATACAATTTTGGTCTAAATTGATTTGTTACAAATAAACTTGGGATGTTTCTATTATTTGCTAAAATATTTGAACCCATGTCTCCATCATTTATGACCAAATCAAATTTTTCTTTATTGTATAGTTTTCTCTCTTCTCTCAAATAATTCATAATCTGTTTTATTAGTGATGGATTATTTTCTATTGGTAATAGTATATTCATCAATGATTTTGAAATACTGGGACCAAACTTTCCATCGATTGGAGTTGGCATTAAAATTTCATGAATTTTATCTTTTTTATTTGGAAATTTTTTTAATAATTTTTCATAAACATGATCTTTACTTGAAAAATGAACTTCTAATTCATCTTTAATTTCATTTGACAATGCATCATTTAGCCTCATCATTCGAGAGTAATGACCGCTTCCCCACGGATAGATGAATTCTCCTATTTTAAACATAATTTTTAATTAAATATACTGTTTAAAATTTCAATGATTTTGTTCTAATGAGTCTAAAATATCATGAACATTGTTTGGTCCTAGCTTAACAGAAACTATTTGCTTTGTTTTGAGCGCAGATGTTACTTCTGTTTTTGAGTAAATGGGAATCTCATTTGAAGTAATAGTAACTATTTTTTCTAATTTTTTGATATTTCGTTCCAATCCAATTTCTTTTGCTTCTTCAAATAGTTGATTATCTACACCTGTCAGTGGAATTATTGGAATTTTCTTTTTACTAAATACCTGATTTAATGAATTATCGATAAAATTTGCAGAAAATATTAGTGGTGATAAAGCTAGGGATATACGATTATTTGAATAACTTAACATTATTTGTAATATTGAATTTACATAAAGTAAATAATTTTTAATTCCATTTGGTTTTATTTTTAAATGATAAAATTCCAATTCAATTTTCTTTTGTACTAATCTTGGAATAATTTGATTAATCATTTTTGCTAAATTCATTAATTCAGATTTTTGTCTATAACAAATTATAATTTTTGTATTATGTCCTTGCTTAATTGTTTCATAACAAGAGACTGCAGATATTTCATCATAAATTGAACAAATTGTTTGTTGATTTTGTGATTGATATGGAATTCCACCTCTTCCAGAATCCAAATAAATGCAAATGTATGCATTATTTTTTGTTAAATATGTGTATAGTAATTTATCAAAATTTTCATTTGTTCCAGGATGAGCCTCTAAATTTGATTTTTTTTCTATGATATTTGATGTAGCAGCAATCTCGATGTCTTTAACAAGAAATCCTTTTGATATTCCTTCTACTTTAACGAGAAATTTTTCTCCTTTTAATAATAAATTACCTCCAATTGATGTAATTTCTAAAATAATATTTTGAAAATTATTTTTTGTTTGTCTTGCAATGGCAATTTTTTCAATACCAAAAAGTAAATTGATAGCTGATGATGCAAAAACAGGGTCATTTGCATTAACTAAAATAATATCTCCGTCACGTTTTACAGAGTTATAGTTTTGATTTTTTATTTTAAGTATGTTTTTAATATTTTTAATTAATTGTGGAATTTTATTTTTAGAAAATATATTTGGAAAAACTACTACATATGATATTTCATCCATCTTTTTTATTTTGTCTTCTACTTGTTTATAATTTAGCATAAATTTTTTGGGCAATCAATATAAAAGAAATATTTTAAATGAATATGTGACAAAATTTACACAAGAACAGGTTGATGATCTTAATTCTAGAATTAAAACCACCCAAGATGCTTTACAATGGGTATCTGATAATTTGCATCCTAAAGTTGCTAAAGCATCAAGTTTTGGAGCTGAAGATGCAGTCGTAATGGATATTATGTTAAAAATTAATCCTAATTTTCGATTTTTTACTCTTGATACTGGAAGACTTCCACAAGAGACTTATGATATTATGGACATTGTTAGAAAAAAATACAATATTTCAATTGAAGTACTATTTCCTGATACCAAAGAAGTAGAAGAAATGGTAAAAGAAAAAGGAATGAATCTTTTCTATGAGAGCGTTGATAATAGAAAACTTTGTTGTGAAATTCGTAAAGTTCATCCAATGAATAAAATATTGAGTACTTTGGATGGTTGGATTACAGGATTAAGACGTGACCAGACAAAAAATCGTGAAGATGTTACAATATTTCAATTAGATCATACTCATGGTGGAATTTTAAAAATTAATCCAATAGTTGATTGGACTTGGGATCAAATTCAAGAATATATAAAAAATAATAATTTGCCCTACAACAGTCTTCTTGACAAAGGTTTTCCAAGTATTGGATGTGAACCTTGTACTAGAGCAATAAAACCTGACGAGGATATTCGTGCAGGTAGATGGTGGTGGGAACAAGATGGCAACAAAGAGTGCGGCCTTCATATAGACCATAAATAGATGCTTATCCATGTCTGAGAATAATTCAATCAAAGCTCATGGTGGAATTTTAGTTAACAGAATTACTAAAGTTAATTCTACTGGATTATTTTCAATTACAATTACTGAAGATCTAGCAAATGATGTTGAAAATATTGCAGATGGAATTTTTAGCCCTTTAGAGGGATTTTTAGGGCAACGAGACTTTGAAAGTGTTGTATCTCGTGGAAGACTTGCTAATGACTTGGCATGGACAATTCCGATTGTACTTGATGTAGATGAAGAAACTGCTTCTAAAATGAAAGAAGCAGGAGATGTCCTGTTACAAAACCCGGATGGTGTTGGAGTTGCAGTATTACACGTTGATGAAACATTTACTTTTGATAAAGAGAAAACTGCTCAAGGAATTTACGGCACTACTGATTCATCACATCCTGGTGTAGGATATACAATGTCGATGAAAGATTTCTTGGTTAGTGGAAAAATTGATTTCATACAAAGACCAAACGATACTGAAATTAGGAAAAATAGATTAACGCCAACTCAAACTCGAGAATCTTTTGCAAAAGCAGGTTGGAAAACAATTTGTGCATTCCAAACAAGAAATCCGCCACATGTGGCACATGAAATGTTACAAAAGACATCCATAACAACACGTGACGGTGTATTTGTAAATCCTGTAATTGGCAAGAAAAAATCTGGTGATTTTGTAGATGAAGTGATTGTAAACTGTTATGAAACTATGATAAAATCATATTATCCTGAAAATAGATGTAAACTTGGAACTTTACATACACAGATGAAGTATGCTGGTCCAAAGGAAGCGATACATCATGCAATTATGAGACAAAATTATGGTTGTACTCATATCATCATTGGACGTGATCACGCAGGTGTCGGTAAGTTCTATGATCCAATGGCAGCACAAAAAATCTTTGAAGATTATCCAGAATTAGAAATTTCTCCAGTATTTTTCCCACCGTTCTTTTATTGTAGAAAATGTCTTACATACACAACTCCAAAGGCATGTCCACACGATAATGATGTAAAAGAGCAAATTAGTGGAACTGCATTAAGAGAGATGATCCAAAATGGTCAAGCACCATCTGAATTTATTTTAAGACCTGAAGTAGCAAAGGTAATTTTGGATACCCCAAAACCTTTCGTTGATTAGATATTTATTCAAACAAATTTGGATTAGCTCATGAAGTATCTAATTCTAGTGATTGTATTTCTTGGATTCGTAATTACTCCTGCATTTGCTCAAGAAGTAAACCCTTCTTTAATTATTGAAACTGTGCAAATTCCTGCAGAAAAATTTAACACAGTATTGCGCAATGCACCAATAATGCCACTAGATAACATTCACAGTGTAAGCTGGCAAATTACTATTGACAACAATTTACTTTATGCAAATCCAGATGGTAATGCAGTTTTCAGAGTATATGATAAACTGGATAATGCTGAATTTATTGAAGTTGGTATGGGTCCAAAACCTGACAATAAATTTTGGGTTGCAGTACAAACTCCTGATGAAGGATATGTTGTTGTTCATAGTGATTTAGATAGGGGGTGGTATCCTCAAGCAAAATCTATTGTATCATTTACTGATAGAGCAGGATTAACTGTAAACAATGGAGCAAGAATAGTTGTAACAAATTTGGATATTGGACAATTTGAACTTGAATCTTATTCAGTTCATGGAATGCAAGGAAGTACTGATCCACCTGCAATAAATTCTGGAGTTATGATTGTAGACATATTGTCTGGTGATCCTGGAAAGAATATGTTTGCATTTTTTCCATTTTATGTTGCAGCAGGAATTGGAATTTTAGGCGGAACGTTATATTTTACTAAGAAGCGTTCTTAGTTTTATAATATTTACAACTTTTTGTAATTTTACAAACATCACACATTGGAGAAATAGGCTTACAAATATTTTGACCATACATTACAAATGTATCGTTTATGTCAATCCAATATTTTTTATCTATTTTTTTCATTAACTCTTGTTCTGTATCTTCAGGATTTTTTGTATCAACTAAACCTAATCTATTTGAAATTCTATGGACATGAATATCTACTGGGATAGCTGGTTTTTCAAATGCATACACTAAAACACAATTAGCTGTTTTTCTCCCAACACCTGGTAACTGTACTAGTGTATCAAGATCTTCTGGAACTTTATCTTTGTATTTTTGATGAATTATTTTTGAAACTTCTATGATTCTCTTAGATTTAACATGAAAAAATCCAATTGATCTAATTATTTTTTCTACATCTTTTACTTTTGCATTTCCTAAATCTTTAGGATTTTTATATTTTAAAAATAATGCTTTCACTGCTTTTGTAGTTGTTTCATCTTTAGTTCTTGCAGAAAGTATAGTTCCAATTAAAATACTAAAAGGACCTGTTTCTGCATCATGTAGATCTCTTAATGCTGTAATTCTTGGTGGTTTTACAGCATTCATGGTATTTGTCATACCCGTAAGAATTCTTTTCATTTTCAATTCTAATTTACGCACAAGTATTATAACTGTAATAATGATAATTGACCATTGGAATTAACTAGAGAAGAAGAATCTGCACTAAAAGGTGAGCAAGGTGAAACTATGCAAATGGCATATAGAATTTTGGTTGCAACTGGTGAAGCAACTGATGCTGAAAAATTAATTCCTATTGAATGGGCTCATCTTTCTGGTGTAAATTATAATACAATTGGTGATGCTGGAGAAGAACTTCTATCTAGCGTTAGTAAAGATGCCCGTGTTACAGTAAAAACAACTTTGAATCCAATGGGATTTGATATTGATAATGTATCTAATTACAAATTAGATGAAAATTTTATTTCAAAGCAATTATCCATTAAAAATTCATATGAAACGATGGGAGTAATTCCATCCTTTTCTTGCATTCCTTATGAAATTTTTGATATTCCTAAAAATGGAACACAAGTTGCATTTGCAGAAAGTAATGCTGCCATCCATGCAAATTCATATGATAATTTAAAAACAAATAAAGAAAGTGCATTTAGTGCACTAGCTAGTGCTATTGTTGGTAAGAGTCCTTATTCTTCATTAAGAAAAGAAGACACTCCAAATATTACGATACGAATGAAAGTTAAAAATCCAAATGAATTAACATACGGGATGTTAGGATTTTATGCTGGAAAATTAGGTGATACATCTGTAAATATTTCTGGACTTGATGAAATGGATCAAAGACAATCTAAAGCAATGTGTGGTGGAATGGGAACATCTGGAACGTGTGCTAAATTTATTTTTGGTGAAGGTGACTCAAACACTGAAAAAATAGATTTTGATGAAAAAGAAATGCAAAATGTACATGATGAGCTTAACACTGCAGAAAAAGGTGATTTAATTACACTTGGTAGTCCTCAATTAGGTTTAGATGAAATTTCTGATCTTACTGCTAAACTAAAAGGTCGTTCTTTTCAAAAGAGATGTATGGTTTTCTTACCTCGAACTGTAAAGGAACAGGCACAAAAAATTGGCTACATAACAGAACTTGAGCGTGCTGGATGTGAAATTCTTGCTGATTGTTGTACATGTCTAACTCCATTGATATCCAAAGATGACGTTGATGCAGTTACCACTAATAGTATCAAGGGTGCATTCTATCTTAAAAATTCTAATGGTGTGGATGTTAATTTGAAATCATTAACACAAATTGTCGAAGATGAAACAAGATGAATAAAATTTTAGTCTCAGGAAAAGTAGAAGGTATTGTTTTAAAATCAAATGATCCAATTAATTTCTTGGGAACAGTTGATAAGAAAACTGGTATTATTAGTGATAAAAAACACCCTCTTTTTAAAAAAGCAATTAAAGATACTATTCTTGTATTTCCATCAGGTATTGGCAGTAGTGTAGGTGCATACACTATCTATTCTATAAAATCAAACAATGTAGCGCCACTTGCAATGATTTGTAAAAAAGCAGATCTTACAGTTGCTACTGGATGTGCATTAGCTAATATTCCGTTAATTACTATTAGTGATGACGAATTTTTATCAATTAAAAATGGAATTAAAATATCACTTGATACTGATTCATCTATTCTATCTGTTCATCAATAATACTCTGTTTCTCTAAATCTCCCATACTAACTTGTTTAATTTGGCTTTTACCTGGAGGTAATGCACGAACGAATTCATCGATATTGAATTTTTTTGTAATATCTTCAAATATTTTTAAAAATTCTAGTCTTATTTTTTTTGCACACTCTGCCATTTCTCCTCCTCCTGGTTCAACTATTGCATAGCATATTGAATTTTTTTTAATTGGTTCTGGTGGACCACACGTTAAGACATAATTTTTATCCTCATCTATCATGATTCCAACAGCCAATTTTAGAGTCTCTGATTTGATAAAATTTCGTGTACCTTCTATTGTAAAAGATCCTTTAGGTAAGAATTCTCCACTTGGAGCTGATTTTTTTACTTGTTCTGGATGTACCCAGTAGGCACTAACCCCGTACAATCCTTCTCTCCATGCTCTACTAAAACAAACAGTTGCATGAGCAACTTCATTCATCGTTGTAACCGGTGCATTCTCTGCATCTTTTATAATTAAAAAAGGCGAACCAAAAATATCCCCATGGAACACTTTATCATTTTTATCCAAATGTTTTCTAATTACAGCTGAATTTGATGCTGCATCCCTACCTCCAATTACAAGATATCCATCCGTAGTCATAAACCATCTATATCTTTCATACCAGTTTTTCTTTCTAATTTCTGTAATAACGTCTATGTTTCTTTCAGTTTCTGTTTTATTTTGAAATTTTTCTAATTTCTTTTCTGTTTTTTCTTTAATTGCTTGAATTGAATTGATTGCACCTGATTGTTTTTTTGCATGATTAAATAAAACAGATGCAATTGATTGAAGTGGAGAATCTGTATTTATTTTAATTTTTTCATCTTCTACAATAATTATTGAAATTCCTTTTTCATTAATTAATTTTGAATTATTAACTGCTAAAATTTCTTGTGCAGAATTATCTTTTATTGAAATCATTCCTTTTGAAATCATTTCAAAAAGAGAATTTGCTACATTTGTAATCTTCTTTGATTTCTCTTTTACAGTTTGAATTGCCTTTTCTTGTTCCGAAATCTGAGTTTCTAAATCTTTAATTTTTTTATCAGATCCACTAGTTTGAATTGACTTGCCTTTTTCAACTATTTTTTTTGTAAAAACTGTATCTAATCCGTCAATAAAACTACTAACATTTGTAATATCTCCTTCTAATTTACCTAATTTTACTGGAAGAACTTCAATTTTTTCATTTTCAACTATTATTGGATCATGATTTCCTGACACTACATCTGAAACTATTTTTTTTGTTGTTTCATAAATTTTAGTAATTTCTTCTGATGTCAATAGATTTCCAATTTTTTTAGAATCTACATTTGCAACTTCAAATACAGATTCAACATATTTTTTTGGTAAACCCAAAGTTCTTCCAAACCATTTTCCAGAAAGTAAATCCGTAGTTCTCAATTCATCAAAATTTGATTCTGTTATGTTGAAAATATCTAAATTGTTTTCTGGAGGTTCTGCATAATCCAATCCAACACTAAGTTTTCTATGTCTGACTTCTATTGAATGTTGTAGTGCTAAAATTTTCATATCTTTGTTACAAAGTAAAATATTTCCATCTCCAAAAAATTCTCCTACTAGAATGAATTCTTTTCCAAATCCTTCAAAAACAAAATATGCTATTCTTTCTGCCCCTATCTGTTTAATTTTTCTTAATTTTAATCTTAAGAGATCACTTCTTAATCTTTTAAGTAATCTATTTGGTTCCATTTGATCAATCTTTACTTTAGTTAACCAAACACCAGATGTTGATATCATCATAAACAGATCACTTTTTTCGGTATGGTGAAGTTTGAAGAGAATACTGTCCTTGTTGATGCCATAAATATTGCTGATATAGTAATCTTGAACTTGCTCAGAAATTTGATCTACTAAATACCTTAATTCAATTCCAGCTAATGCCATAATTATCCTATTTTATCTCCAAAATTATACCCTTGTTATATAGTCTCGTGGGATCCCCGGGTACCGAGCTCG
>JGI24914J38485_100157_pt1 | contig 35891 bp, 25 predicted proteins | sample LinPfosmplate2_FD_38485 | JGI IMG/M metagenome (IMG submission 38485) | reverse complement strand
CGGCGGCCGCCGCCGCCGTCGACGCTTCGCCCCCGCGCAAGCAGGCTGCGCAGGTCAAGGCTTTCGACTTCCCGGGCGTGGGCGGGGGTGCGATGGTCCCGAAGACCCTACGGATGGCCGGGTCACCGAGCGGCGGCGACGCCGAGCAGACGCCGGCGGGTTTAGCGACTCGGCCGGAGAACAACGCCGGGCTGGGAGACGCGGACAAACTCGTCGGCGGCGGTATCGAGACGCCCGCGAAGTCATCCACCGCATCGGACGCCGCTCCCGCGCCCCTCGCCAGGCAGGGCACCATGAAGCTCCGCAAGGCGCAGAAAGAGGCGAAGGGTTCGGAGGCGATGGGCGAGTGGCTGGTTGACTGGGAGGACGTCATGAGGGACGACAAGGCTCAGCTGAAGGTTCGGTGCGGCGAGTGGGCCGCTCGGCGGGGCCTGAACGCGGACATGCACACGGGCTTCCTCGACTGCAGCACCGGGCGCGACATCGTGGACTGCTACGAACTCTGGGTCCGACTGTCGCACCTGATTCACAGGGGCGCGGGGATCGCCGCGGCGAGCGAGACACGGTGCGCGAGTCTGGTTGGGGAGAGGCTGTTCCTCGGCGGCGCCCTCGTGGCAAACGCGGGACACACGCTGCGAGCTCTCGGCGTGACGCACGTGCTGAACTGCACGGACGACCTCGAGGATGCGCACGTCGGGGACTTCACGTACCACAGGCTGCCCGCCAAGGACGTGTCGGAGGAGAACCTCAGTGTTCATTTCGAGAGCGCGAACGCGTTCATCGCGGGCGCTCTCGCCTCGGACCCGGGCAACTCTGTGTTGGTGCACTGCTTCGAGGGGAAGAGCCGGAGCGCCACGATCGTCGCGCAGTACCTGATGGAATCGACCAAGACCAACCTGAACACCACGCTCAAGGGGATGAAGGCGGCGCACCCGGACACCAAGCCCAACGAGGGGTTCATGCGGCTGCTCATGGCGAAGGAGAAGGCTCTGTTCGGGCTGGGGGAGAGTTCCGTGTCGGAGAAGAAGGTTCGCGGGCGGGGTAAGCCGCAGATGCGAAGCTGTCCCAAGTGCGGCGCCAGGTGCGGGCTCAGCGCGGAGAGCGTGAAGCTGCACATCAAGAAGGCGCATCCCACGATGGGCATGTGAGCGCCGGTGGGGGCATGATGGGGGGCATGACGGCACCCCGGCTAAGATTTGGCTGAAGACCCGAGTTGAAGTGATGAGATTTTGTTGAACATTTTGTATTTCGCCGTGGCAACCCTAACGACAGATCACCCCGCTCGAGCACGCTCCGTTCACGATGGCTGGCGAACCGAGGAACGTCGCGGATCTCGCGCGCTTCCGCACGGAGGTTGCCGCTGGCATGAGCGCGTCCATCTTCGCGGCGGTGTTCATCGTGCTCCTTAACAAGGCGCTCTTCACCACCTACGGCTTCACCTTCCCGGTGACCCTCACGGGTTGGCACATGGTCTTCACCTCCGCCACGCTGTGGACAGCGTGCAAGCTCAAGGTGATTGAGTACAAGAAGATGCCGCTGAGGGCGAACTTTTACTTCTCCCTGCTCGACTCCGTGACGATGGGATTCCAAAACCTGAGCCTGGGCAACAACAGCGTGTCGTTCTACCAGATGTGCAAGCTCCTGGTGGCGCCGTGCACCGTCGTGATCCAGAGGGTGTTCTTCGGCGAGAAGCTCCCGTCGCCCTCCGTCATGCTCTCGCTGCTCGTGCTCCTGACCGGCATCGGCTTCGCCACGGTCACTGACGTCCAGCTCAATCCCCTCGGGACGTTCTTCGGCGTCATGTCCACCGGCATGGTCTGCGTCGTGTCCATCCTGACCAACACCATGCAAAAGGCGCACGACGTGAACTCGTTCCAGATGCTTCTCAACGTGGCGCCGATGGAAGGACTGATGCTGCTCGTCATCGGGCCGATCTGGGACCAGTGGGTGGTGGGAAAGAGCGCGTACGTGGACTACGCGTGGACCCCCGAGGCGATGAAGGCGGTGCTGGGCACGTGCGCGCTGGCGGTGCTCGTCAACGGCGCCACCTTCTTCCTAATTGGCAAGACGAGCCCGGTGAGTTACCAGGTGATGGGGCACCTCAAGACGGTGCTGGTGCTCGGCGGGGGGTACATGTTCTTCGACTCGGATGCGAGCGCGGCGTCGCTCTTCGGCGTGGGACTCGCGTTCACGGGGTGCCTCCTTTACGCGTACCTGAAGGATAGGGAGATGAAGAGGTCGCTCGCCGCGCAGGGCGGGGCGCCGGCGCCGGGCAAATGAGGCCAACACTTTTTCGAAGGAGGCCAACTTTTTTATCCAATATTATTATCCCTTCCAATGCTCGTTCATAACGCCACGCGCGAAGGTCGTCCGCACGCGCGGGGGTTTAGGGTAGACACAGGGCGCGATGTTTGAGGCAGGATACGCGCGCCCTTCGTGGTGCGTCGCATCCGCGCCGCATCGCGCTCCCCGCTCCTCGGTTCGCTGGCGTGTGCCGACCAGTAGAATTACTCGCAGGTCGTCCGGGAGGTTTCCCGTGCCTCGGTCTCTCGAGGCTTCCAACAGCGGGAGGCCGAACGACATCGTCGGGCTCAGCTCCGGTCGGGCGAGGCCCTCGTCGGGCTCGAACGGGCAGGTGGTGCAGCGCCAAGGGAACCAGTGGCGTCCCATCGCGCCCCCGGCTAAACCGCCTCCCGGGAAACCCGCGAAATTCGACCACACCTACGACGAGGGCGACGCCCTGGACGACGTCTCGGCGTACGCTCTGGACGTGGACAACGAGTCGCAGGTCATGCCCGGCGGGGGTGTCGCGCTGACGGACGAACAGATGGCCAAGCTGGACAGCTTCTGGAGCGCGAACGGCGTGAAGAGCGCGACGCAGAGAAAGAATCTGGTCAAGACGGCGGCCACGCGGGGGCTCTACCGGGACCCGGCGCGTCTCATCGAGCGGATGGTGGAACTCGAGGACTCGCTGTGGAGGGCGGTGAACATCCAGGACATCGACATGGGCGTCCTCGTCGGTCGCTTTCCCAGGGTGCTGTACTTTGAGCCGGACTTTCTGGTGGAGAAGCTGCGGCTGATGCGGGATCTGCTCCCGGGGGTGAACCTTCGAAGGGTCATCGAGAGAAACCCGCAGATACTGTCCATGGACGCGACGTGCACGCTCCCCGCGAAGATGCGGGAGCTCTCCGTCCTCCTCCCTCACACCGACGTCATCCGGCTCATCGAGCTGCATCCGAAGGTGCTGTCCATCAACGTCGGCGGCAAGGTGGCGGAGAACCTAGCCGCACTTCAGGCGCTCATGAAAACCGCCGGCGTGGTCGAAACCGCGGTGGAGGTCATGGTGGCGTACTCGCCGAGGCTTCTGACGTCCGACGTGACCGGGACGATTCGAAGGCGGCTGGAGCAGATCGAGCGCGTGTCGCCCGGGGCGTTCAGGAGGTACAGCGACAAACCCGCGACGATGGCCCGGTTGCTGTGCGCGTCGGAGCGAAGCATAGATCGCATAGCCTACCTGAGGCAAATGCGATCCACGGATATCGTCGCGGAGGGTAAGGTGGGGTCCGGCGGGGAGGTGGAGTTCGAGGTTGTGTCCGGCGGCGACTTCGGGGGAGGGTTCGGGGGCAACGGGGGATCGGGTAGCACGAAGAAGGGGGAACGGAAGATAAACTCGGAGATTCGCGCGGTGACCCTCTCCGCCGCGGAGTTCTCGTCGAGGTTCCCGGACTTTCCGCAGTGGCAAAAATCGTACGAGAAGACCCGAAAGGCGGAGAGTGCCGAGGCTGTGAGGAACGGATCGGACGCGGCCGCGAAGCGCGCGGTCGAGGAGTCGGCGCGATACATAAGGGCCAAAATCACCCCTTGAGAGCCGTCGGATGTTTAAATATATGTACTACCAGCTCAACATGTAGAACACCTTGGACAGTCCCAGCCCCAGGAACGTCCCTACCGCGTTGCCAAAGTTCCCGACGAGCATGGCTGGCACGATGAGCTCCGTCCAGTTCTTTCCCGCCGCGAGTGCCCCCGCCGTCGCCGGTCCTCCCACGTTGGCGTTGCTCGCCACCAAAACCTCCTCCCTCGTCAGCCCGAGGCCCTTCCACCTGCTCACCGCGAGCATGGCGCAGATGTGCACGAAATACAGCACGGCGAGGAACGCGAACAACGCGGGGTACGCGAACACCGACGTGATCGCCCCGCCCGCCGCTCCCGCGGATGCGAAGAAGATGAACAGAAGGAGGTTACCCAACAAATCCCCCGCGGGTCGAAGCCGATCGTTCCAACCACTCGGACAGAGCGTAGCGAACGCGACGGCGATGAGAGTCTCGGTGGGAAGAATCCCAAGCTCCGGCGGTGCGACCCTGCCTGCGATGGCGACCACCGCGCACGCCGTCGCGAGCACCGTCGCCATGTCGCCGACGGACGGGGTTGGGTTTTTATGACTCTCAGTTTTTTGGCTCAGAGCCTGGTCCGCCGCGTCTCCTCGCGGCTCCTCATCCACCGTCATCCACGTCTCGATCTCGTCACCGTCGTCCGCTGATCTCCACGTCGCCTTCCGAGTCGACGGCGGGGCGTAGTTCTCCTCGTTCACCGCACCGGCCGTGCTCTGCGCGCCGGTAGGGGAGTCACCGACGGTCCTCGGGTCGCCCCCGAGCCACGACACGATCGGAAAGTACACGAGCGCGAAGAAGTTATCGGCGGTGATACCAGCCGCTAAAGCCTCGGGCGATAGGCCGAGCGTGTTGGCCACCGCGACGTAATTTATCCCACCGCCGATGTTCTTCGCCGCGAGCGCCGCGGCCACCTTCCAGCCGTCGCCGTTGCTTCCCATGCCGCTCATGCAGTGCGTCGTGGACTCGAGCGCGGCGAACGCGACCACCGCGCCGAGCACCGTCGCCAGGGATCCCATACCGAATGCGCCAACCAGACGGCGTGTTCGCGTGAATACAACGCGCAGGTCCGCGCCGAGGAGCAAGAGAGGCGTCGCGAGACTCACAACGCCGGTCTGAATGGCGGTGAAATGCGGACCAGGCGGTGGAAGCACTCCCATGTTGGCCAGAAGAGCGCCGCAGAGCATCGCACAGACCGGGCCGGACAGCGCTCCCCCTATGGGAGTCTTGTTTAGATGGTAGCCGGTGGCGGCTGATGCCAGAAGGCACGCCCATATCTCCCACGTGTCCGTCGGTAGCAGCAACGCGCGGGTGACCACCGTCGTCCGATGTTTCTCGGCGGTGCCGTTATTCGTCGAGGACCGGTCCCGCAGCGGACAAGTCGCCGTTGACGGAGCGTTTCTGACGCGGATCCTCGCGCACGCACGCGGTCGCAGGTCGCTTTTGGAGACGCGTCCACGCCATCTTCTTGGCGCGAAAGGCGCGTTGGCGACGGCGAGCGTCGCCATGCCCTCTGCGTTCGCCCTGTACTCGCAAACCTATGCGTCATCTGACTCGGACGAAAAAGTTGGGCACGTAACCCTAAAGGCAATCTACCCTAAAGGCTTCGAAGCAAACCCTCGCCAGCTCGCGTCGCTCCGGAACTGGAAAATCGAGTTTTCCCGCAGGCCTTCCTCCCTTCGAGATTTAGGGTTCTTCCGAGAGCCCCGTTCGAACACTGTGATACGCGCGAGATGCTTCGTCGATCGGCGCTGGAGCTCTGCGGAGCTGCGCTTCGGCGCTCGTGCGCGGCGTCGACGCGCGGGTTCGATCCCGCCGCCGTCGTTGCGCCCTCCACGTCCGTCGATGGAGTCGCGCGGATGATGTCATCGCTGCTGCTTCAGACGCGTGGATACCGTGGCCCGGGGCCGCGCAAGGACGGCGGATACGGCACGCACGTCGAGCCCGGGACCCCGATCCCCCCCGAGGGAGTGATGGCGCTGAATAATCTTCGGGATAATCCGTCCGCGAAGTGGGACCAGGTGCGGTTGGGGCGCGGCAACGGCTCGGGCAAGGGCAAGACCGCGGGTCGAGGACACAATGGGCAAAAGTCGCGATCGGGGGGCGGGCCGAACCTCGGGTTCGAGGGCGGGCAGACGCCTCTACCTCTGACCTTACCCAAGAAGGGATTCGTGAACAAGCATAGGATGGTGTTCACGCCGGTGAATCTAGGAAAGTTGCAGGAGTTCATCGACGCGGGGCGGCTGGATCCGTCCAAGACGCTGACCATGAAGGACTTTGTGGACGCGCGCCTCATCGATCCGAGGGTGAAGCACGGCGTGAAGCTGCTGGCCAAGCTGACGCGCGTGAAGGACGAGTTCGGGAACTTCGCGTTCGACGAGGAGGGTAACGCGATGTACGTTCCGTTCCGTCACGTCGTCAACGTCGAGGTGTCGCGGGTGGGACGAAAGGCTAAGGAGATCATCGAAGCCGCCGGAGGGAGCGCTACCAGGGTCCACTACAACAAGCTGGGCTTTCGAGCGCTGCTCAAGCCTCACAAGTTTCCCGACGGGCTCCCGAGGCCCGCCAGGCCGCCCCTCGGTTTGAGGCGCCAGGTGGACCGATCTGGGACGCTGCCGGCACCCGCGCCGCCGGGGTACGAGGCTCCGTTCTATTACGTCCCGGATGAGACTGAGTGGAAGCCGAACCCGAAAATCGTACCCGAAGGGGAGAAACGCAGGCCCAAGAAGCAGGTTGGGGAGGGACGCGAGGACTACAGCAACGACCCGAGCCGGATCTTCGGGGTTCAATGATTTACTTAGCGTTGTTAGTGTGATGATCGACGTCGTATCAACAAGCCAATGTGGAGTCCGCCTCCGCCGGGTCCGCCGTCACTTCTTCTTCTTCTTCTTGGTCTCCTTGTTCAACTTCGCCGCTTTGGCCACTTTCGAGGAATAATCCTCCCACACCGCGTCCTCCATCTCGCGCATCCTTCTGGCGAACTGCTCGCCACCCCACAGGTTGTTACCCACGCGAAGCACCAGCGTCGCGAGCAGGTTCAGCGTCGGCATCTTCACGTTTGCGTCCTGGATGACCCGCTCGACGCCGGCGATGAGCTGCTGGCGGGCGTTGCCAGAGCTGCCCATGAACCCGCCCCACTCGATCGCGGGTTCGAGCAGCGGCGGCGCCTCGGGGTGCACGGTGGACGCGTACCTCTCGCTGTACCCGCCGGGCAGGTACCTGCGCCTGATGCTGCAGATGAAGTTCGCGGTGCCCTGACCCGCCAGGCCGACGGTGGACGACATCAAGCCGATGCGAAAGCCTTGGCTGACAAAGCACCACGCGCGGTACGTCGTGGAGTAGTTACCCTTCTGGAACACGTGCTTGGGGAGGTTGCGCGGGTACTTGTAAAAGAGGAGCCGGAGGAAGTGGTTCAGCTTCCCGCCAATCTTTTTGTTGTACTTGAGCGCCTTGCGGCCGCCCGGGGACTTACCCAGGGTGACGACGGGCGACAGCATGGTGAGCACCGCGCCGTTGAGGCACGTCGTCGCCGCCACGTCCGAGAAGAAGTACTCCGCCTCGTCCCAGAAGTGCTCGTTCCTGCCAGACATCTCGGACGCCAGGGACAGCGCGACGTCGCCGAACACTTCGACGCCGAGCTTGAACAGGAACGTGGGATCCGCCAGCGCGCGATCGCGAATCGCGGGGATGGCGGCAAAGAGCCAGCCCAGCCACGCCTTCTTCGTCATGAGCTCGACGAACGCGTTCATAGCCTCCGATCGGATGCCCTCGGCGGCGGCGATCTCGGCCATGTCGCGCGGGAGCTTGATGCCCGCGCTCTCGCACGCCTTGTTGGCCTGTTGAGTGGGATGGGAAGGGTCCGTCAGTGGTCGTCGTTCAAAAAACCCACCCATGGGATCCTTGGCGTCACAACCAGGGTAAAAACATAACGAGATTTTGATCGGGGTCGATCGCGTCGGGGTTGATCGCGGGCGCGTACCTCGTCTCTGCTCAGCCTGCCCTCCTTGTCCTCCTCTTCCTCGTCGCCGTCGCTGCCGTCGTCGCCCCCGCCTCCCCCGCCGCCGTTTCCGTCGTCCCCGCCCTCGCCCGCTCCGTCGTCGTTTCCACCGCCCCCGGCCTCGACCTCGGCGGCACCCTCCTCGCCATTGTTGTCAGCCGCGGCGTTGATTCTCACCCTCGCGCCGCGCGTCGCGTCGCCGTTCCGGCGCCCGATTCCGCGACTAGACGGCTTGGAACCGGCATCGAGCCCCGACGCGACCGCGTGGATCACCGAGGACGGCCGCTCGCGACGCTGACGGTCGACACTCGATGGGGTCGCCAACCCCGACGTCCACACTCCCCGCCTCTCACCGTGATGAAGCGCGAGGCTCGCCCGGCTGCTGCGCGGAGCCCGCCGATGCAGTTGTGGGGAAGAGGATGCCGCCGCGGCAAACCCGGGGGGGGATCTATTGACCCCAACCCCGGCCCCTCCGACCAGCACCGCGCTCGTCGTCGTCGCGGCCGCCATCGCCTGTGAGGAACGTGGGCTGGGTTTGTCGCGCTATCAGGTGCTTGAAGTGGCGAAACAGGATTGGCGGGACGGTGAACGGTCAATTCCCAGTCTAATTTCCATTGAAATTTTCAAAAAATCCGAGCCCAAAATGGAAAATCTCAACCCGCCCGTCCCGTGAAGCTTCATCGCTCCAGGGCCCGCCCGGCACACACGCCGGCACGGCCGCACGCGTGACGTTCGACCAGGAACGATGAACCCCGCGCTGGAGGTACGCCCACATGCCCACCATCGATCCATCGCATCTTCATTCCAACCCCGGGGAAATCTCCGGGAGAGGCTCACCGCGCCACCGGTCGCCATCTCGCCCCTCGTTCCCCCGCTGGAAAGCACACGTCCTCCTCTCGCGTCATCACTCGCTGACCGTTCGCCGTCCCGCCGTGCCGCGCAGGAGGATGAGGACGCCGCCGAGAAGTTCTCGCTCGAGCTCGAGATGAAGCAGTTGGGTGAGCTGCAGGAGAGCCGCAACGAGCTGCTCTCGCGCGTGTCCAACCTCAAGAGGGACCTGCAGGACTGGAGGTTCAAGCTGGACAACCAGGTGAAGAGCTACAGGAGCGAGCTCGGGGACCTTCGTAAGACGCTGAACACCGAGGTTGGCTCGCTCAGGAAGGAGTTTCAGGACCTGCGCGCCACCCTGAAGCAGCAGCTGGAGGCGACGGCGGCGATCGCCGGCGAAGGGGACGGGAACTGAGGCGCCGCGCGGAGGAGTGGGGAGCTGATGCGTGAGTGAGTGATGAAGCTCGGGGGAGACGCGGGCCGGGGCGAGCCCGGTGGCGACGCCGATCGGCGCGATGTAATACCATAGAACGTCATAGAACACCACACGTATCGCGCACGTCGCCACCCTAAACGTCAGTCGTGTTTCGTGCCGGATCCAGGAGCTGCACCTTCACCGCGCGTGGAAACTCCCAACAGTTTTATTTCCAACTGGCCGTGGGTGCGACAGTGCTACACGAGCACAATTTCCAAAATAGGCTCGTCATTCCCGGCCGCGCGAGGGGCGACCTCGACACGGTAACACGTTCTCGACGCGGGAAGACGCGGTAATATCTCAGGGAGGAGTCGCTGTACATCAGGTGCGGTAGGGAGCCATGGCGAGCAACGAGGTGGAGGAGGCGGTGAAGCGCATAAACTCGCACAAGGGCGTCCTGGGCGTCCTGGTGGTCAACTACGACGGCGTGCCGATCAAGACCAGCATGGAGGCGGCGGAGACGGTGCAACACGCCGCGCTCATCACGCTCTTCACCGAGAAGGCGAAGGGAGTGATCAAACAGCTCGATCCGGATAACGAGGTGACCTTCCTCAGGGTTCGCTCCAAGAAGCACGAGATCCTCATCGCGCCCGACGAAAACTACATTCTCGTGGTTTTACAAAACCCGGGCTCCTCGTTCGAGAAGCAATAGATAGATACCGAGGGGCGTGTGTAATGTATCGACGGTGTTCCGACTAAACCCTAGCTAGTGGCTAAAACATCTTCCCCAGACCCAACGTGTCCGTCAGCGAGTTCGCCGCCTGCTCGAAACTCTCCGGCAGCTGCTTCCCGAGCGTCACGTCCACCGGCTCCCACTTCTCGCGAGCGGCGGCGAGCTTCACGCCCTCGTCCTCGTCGAGGCGAAGAAGCGCCGCGAGCACCGGCATCATCGCCTGCTGCGCCGCCCAGTCCTCCGCGAGCAGGAACCGGAGCATCGCACCCTTGAAGTGCGCGAAATCCTCGGCGGACATCACGTGGATCGGGGCGGTGGACGTACCTCCGGGACGACTCACTTCCGGAGCGGCTCCGTCGCCGCCGAAGAGTCGACGCCGGAGCGTGTCCAACTCCCGGTCCTTCTCCTCCATCAGACCCCGCGCGCGCGTCCTCCACAGCTCAAACTCCGACCGTTCACGTCTCAGCGCCTCAGCTGACGTGTGCGCGTCTACCTGGGCGTTCTTGGCGGCGTCGTCGGCGTCCTTGAGCGCCGCTTCTAAACCCGCGCATTTAGCCTCCGCCTCCTCGCCCCTCCGGGCGGCGGCTCGCATGTCCCGAAGTTCGTCCGTCACCGGGACCGGTCGCATCAGCAGCGTGGCAGCCTCGGCCTTCTTCTCGGCGGTCTCCGCGCGTCTGCGGTAGGCGTCGCGCTCGGCGGCGATCTTGGCGAAGGACTGGGACGATTCATCCGTCGGAAGGTTCATCTCGGCGGCGGATGGCGAAGCCTCCCCCCCCAGGTTATCACCCTCGTTCGCGCTTTGCTCCGCCGTCGCCAACCTCTCCCGCGCGTCCCTCGCCTCGTCCGTCAGGGTACCGACCCTACCCTCCGCCTCGACGAGCCGCTTCTTGAGCCGCTCCACCTCCAGCTCGGCGGCCCGTTTGGTCGGGGAGTTGTACGAACTTTCCAGAGTCTCCTCCATCTCAAACCTAAGCGCGTCACTCGCCGCCTCCGCCTCCCTCGCGCGAAGTTCCGCATCGTTCGCCCGTTCCCTCGCCTCCATGAGCTCGGCGCGCAGGCTCTCGACGACGGAGTCACGTTCCGCGCGCGCCGCGTCAAGGTCCGCGGTCAGGGCGGACACGGACGACTCACGTTTCTCGCGCTCGTCCTCGATCGCCTTATCCGCGAGTTCCTTCGTCTTCGCCAGCGACTGCTCCACCCGACGAACCTTACTGTTGGCAACCTTCAGGTCGTTCTCGAGCGACACGAGCTTTTGCGTGAGCCTGCGCTCGCGGTCCGCGGCGTCCTGACTCGTGGCCTCGGCCTTGGCGGCCGCGCCCGTCTTGGCGCTGTTAGCCACCCGCTGCCACGACTCAGCCTTCTCCGTCGCGTCGCGTAGATCCGCGGTCAGCGTCTCGATCCGCGCGTTCAGTTCCTCGATGTGGTCCGCGGAGCTCGACGCGAGCGTGCCGGTCTCCTTCGCCACGGCGTTCGCGGCATCACGCTCCGTCTTCACCGCGAGTAACTCCGTCTGCGCCGTACGAAGCGCCTCGCGAAGGTCCTCCGATGAGCCGGATCCGCCGTCGCCGCCGAAGACGTTGACGACGAGGCGAACCTCGGCGTTTGAACCGCCGTTTGAACCGCCGTTTGAACCGCCGTCACCCACCTTCGGCCTGAACGGCGAGGAGGACACCTTCGCGCTCGATGACATCGCCGCCATCTCGTTGGAGCGCTCCAGCTTGGCACGCAGCGCGCTGATTTCGTCTCGAGCCGCCGAGTTCGCCGCTTCAGCCTGCGCCTTGTAACCCTCAACCTTGGCGGCCATCGCGTCAAGCCTCGCGTCGGCATCCTCGGCGGCGCTCTCCATGAGGCGATCGTGTTCCATGAGACGCGTACGGGCGGATACGAGCAGCGTCCTGGCCATCCCGTCGTCCATGGCTTCGTGGGTGATGCTCGGTAGCGGAACGCGGAGGACGTCGATGGATGGATCAGCCTTTGCGCGTTGCTTGGCGACGTGCTTTCGGAGCGTCTCGTCGAGCTCCTCGGGGGTCATGAGCGGGTAGGCCTGCCGCAGGAGCGCCTTACACACGCGAATCTCCACCAGCATACCGCCGCGGTCCTCGGCGTGCATTCGTTCCAGTTCCTCCTTCGGCCCGCGGTCGAGGATCTTGAGGCGCTGCGCGGAGGCGAGCGGCACACGCACGAACTCGACCTCTTCGATTCCGTCGTCGTCCTCATCGGGTTCGGAGGTTGCGGCCGCCGCTTCCTCCGGAAGCGGCGCATCTCCGGGAGCGGCGGATACCGGCACCGGTGGATCCGGTGGATCCGGTGTCTCCGTCGCCTCCGCCGACGTCTCGGGCGGGGCTTCCTCCCGCGTCTCGGATTGTTCAGCGTCCCTTTCGTTCGTCGGAGGTGCCGAGGGCGGCGGTTCGACCTCGTCCGCGGGCTTGTCCACCTCGGGTTCGGCCGCCGCGGGCGACGGCGTGACCGAGTTATCCATCCAGTCGAGTCCGATGTTCGCCATCGTAGCCCGCCACCCAACGCGCCCGCCACCGGTGGCGTCCAATGCAGTGGCGTCCCAACAGAGAATCCGCGGCCTCACAGCAGACGTTTTACAAGTAGTTTCGATCCGCGCTATCCACTTTCGCGGGCACACGCGTCGATGACGACCGTCGCCCTCTCCATCCCCGCGACCGCCGCGCGCGCCATCCCCGCGTCGCACCGCTTCCGTCGGCGCGCGCGCGGGAGCCGTGCGATCGTCCGGGCCTCCGCGCCCGACAGCGCCTCGGGAGCCGCCGATGTGTCCGATGCGCTCCGCAAGTGCGCGATCGCGTTCGTGGATCGCCACGTACGCGACGGCGACAGGGTGGGCATCGGCGCGGGCCCCATGGTGTCGCTCGTGCTGGCCGAGATTCACGACAGGCTCGCCGACGGCCGGCTCAACGACGTCCAGGCGGTGCCCACCGGGACGCTCGCCGCGAAGGAAGCGGCCGTCGCGGGTGTGCCCGTGACCAACCTCGACGACGTCCCCGCGGTCAGCGTGTGCGTCCTGCAGGCGGACGAGGTGGTCACGTACAGGGACGAGAAGTCCCCAGGCATCGCCGCCGTCGTGGGACGCGAGCAGCGGCCCGTGCAGCCGGACCTCATCCTCACCAGGAAGGTTGTGAGGAAGTCGGTGAAGATCGTGCTCCTCGCCGAGGAACTCGGGGACCCGGCGCCCCTGGGCGGCGGCGTGCCCATCGCCGTCGTGGGAGGTCAGATGGAGTGGGAGGAGTGCGCCGAGGAGCTGGACGACATGTTCCTCGGCGACGCGGAGGTGTGGCGACGCGGCTCGGAGCTCGAGGCTAGCCCACGGGGGGGTAAGCAGCCCTACGTATCCGCCGACGGATCGCACACCATCGTGGACCTGCGCTTCAACGACCCGCTGAACGACGGAGCGAGATGGGACGACGGGTTCCTTCTCGCGGGTGACGTCGCGACGCCGTATCAAATCGCGGCGGAGGTTGAGGACATCGACGGGGTCCTCGCGCACGGCATCGTGACGCAGGCGGACTCCGTGATGTGGCCGGACGCGAGCGACCCGAGCGGCGTCGGCGAGTACGTCGTCGACAAGAAAGGAGCACGATCTTCATCCTAACTCATCCGCGGTGGTTCATCGTCAATCATGCTAACGGTAGACTACTTATTATCATATCACGCTAACGGTATCATACTCGTAGTACGTAGTCTAAGCCTGCAGTGCGACGTCGGCGAACCAATCGAACATCTGAGTCTCCCCGAACGCTCGCATGAACGACCTGTCCGCCTTTGAGAAGGAATCCACCCAGGTATCCTTGAGTAAGATGGACGTCTTCTCACCCGCGTCGGAGACCTCGGTGATGGCGTAACTCCGAAGGTTCGCCACCAGCGCCCGGAGGTACTCCCTCCACGCCTCGAGGAAAGCGCGGGCGGCGGTCCTCGCTCGCTCGCTGGGCTCGGCGACGGGCCCGCGGGAGCTACCCCCGCGGGCAGCCTCCCTCGCCGCGTCGTGCAGCGGCCTGAGCACGCCCGCCAGTTCCTTGAGCCGCGGGAGCGTCGGCTGCGGACCGCCCCCGACCTTCACCTCGTCCTTGTACACGTTAACCCTGGTGAGCTCCTGGCACAGCCGACGCACCTCGTTCGTCTTACGCTGGATCCCGATGACAAACGGCACCGGAGCCTCGAGCAGCGACGTCATGCGCTCCGTCATCGGCATCACCGGAAGCGTGAGCGAGCGCCAACGCAGCGGTCGCAGCATCGTCGTGGACAACGCCAGTGTCACCGCGCCGAGATCACCGAGGTTAGGCGAGAATACCGCAACCTGCCGCTCGAGAAGCACAGAGTTCAACGCGGCGAGGACGTGGTCCAGACTCAACGTTCGGCACAACGCGGCTACCGTCCACGTCTCCATGTGCGCCGATTCCTCCATCGGCGTCATCACCGCACCCACGCCGCGAGGGATCGACTCGATGAACTCACCCCGCCCCTCCTTGCTCTGGCGGCGGCGTTGGGCCTGGTTGCGGTAGACCGCGGGGGACCGCCAGGTCGGGTCGTCCGGGCCCTCGTCGCGATGCTCCCCGGGGGACGGCGTATTAGGCCTATCGACGTCTTCATGCACAGCTGTGTCGGCACCCTCGGCACCCTTGGCGTCGTCGTCAGCCTCCTCGCCGTCGTCCTCCGCGGGTATCCTGCGAACGAACCGCACCGGCGCGAGGTCCGGCAGCGGCGTGAACGTCACCTCCTCGCCGACGGCGGGAATGCGCAGCGCTCGGTACTCGCAGAGGATCCTGAGCGCCTCCGACCTCTCACCCAGCTGCTCGTCGGTGGGCACCGTTCGCGTGTCCGTGGTGGAATGGCCCGTGCCCACCGCTGGATCCCGCGGATCATCCTCCGAACGCGTCCCCGCGGCGGCATCCTCGGTAGGCGTCTCGTACGACAGCTTACGACCCACGAGAGGCGATACGTCGGTTCCCGTCCCGCTCCGCCGGGGCTTCTCGCCGTTGAACTCCCCAGTCACTGAATCCTTCTCCGCGTTCTCTTCGTAGTCCTCGGCCCATAGCTCCTCGGCGCACGCGCGTATGCGTTCGAGTCGGTCAACCCCGAGCATCCTGTGCAGCACCTCGAAGTGCATCGAGAAGAAGGGCACCTTACTGATCAGGCAGTAGCACCGGTCCGCGGCGATGAGGTACCTCCCTCGCAGGTGCTTCGTCCCGGACCCGTGCCGCAGCGTCTCCACCTCACCACCCCTGGACGCGCACTCCGCCGCGGCCACCATGCCGGGCCGCCGCTGCACCAGCTCCCTCGCGTAGCAGCACACGCCGTACAGCGTCTCAATCTTCTCATCCGCGGCGCTACCCTCGGCGTCGAAGTTTTGGTTCCTCAGCGCCCACACGAAGGACGAGTCATCCGCCTGCGCCCAGCGTTGACCGTACACCAGATCGTTCAAACCGCTCATACTAGGCGTCCGCTCCAAAAGGCTCGGCTCGACGCCGTGGGGGAAACAGAAAGACGCAACGTCGTCCACGGGCACGGGGACGTTTTCCGGGTAGCGCCACAGCACCCGCGCCGGGTACGTCTCGCCCACGGCGCTCTTGTACGAGTCCCGCGCGTGACCCTTCGGCGCCGTCACCGCGACCGTCGCGCCGCCGAGGATGGCCCGTTTCGCCTCCGTTCGAGACGCCGCGACGCCGCTGACGTCCGCGTCGGTGGGCAAGCCGCAGACGATGAAATGCTCAAACGGCGACGTTATGCCCCGGTCGCTGGTTCCCACCTCGTGCGTTTCAGCGCGCCTACGTTGCGCCTCCCGTTGCGCCCGCGTCCACTCCCTCTTCTCCTTCGTGAACGCCTCGGGGTTGAACCACGACGAGGGATTCGATCCGGCGCGGTTGGACGCGGCGGACCCGCTCGCGGCGTCTCTCGCGGGTTTCGTCTCTCTCGCGCCGTCATCCCCGGGGATCGCGCGTCCCGTCCCCGGGCCGAGGCTCGATTGTGTGCCCGCCGTGCCCGCGTTGGCGTCCGCACCCGCCGCGGTCGGGCCGAACACGGAGTCGTAGAACTTCTTGAACGCCGTCTGCGGAATGGGCACCGTGTCCTCGTCGACCCCCACGTCAGTTGACCGCGTTCTTCGATGCGTGGGATTCGTCCATCCTCCGTCGGACGAGCCACCGGTGTACGGGTCCGAGTCTTTCATCGCGGTCACCAGCTGCGAGACGCGGGTCGTGGGTCGTGAGCGAGATGCGCGTGAACGAGGGGCGTGGGAGGGGCGTCGGTGCGCGTGAACGAAGGGGTGGAGGAGCGAGGTCGCAGATCTCGCTCGGACGTCCCGATGTCGCCGTTGGAAGTGGTTGGGAAGTTGCGGGGAGATTGCGGGGTTCTCACGTGTGTCTTCGGTGTCTTCGGGTCGCGTGTCCCATGCGGCGCGGGTGTTTGCATCTCGACCGTACGCTTCTTCTCGCCGGCCCGCGCGGCGACGCCCCTCGCGTGCCCGCCAGTCTGACGTGAGCCTCCGAATATTTGTCTGCAGAAGGTCTCGCTCAGAATTACTTTTGCAGTGCCCGCCGCGCCGACGCACTGGCCACATCCCAGCTTCGTGACGATGTCCACCGCGGTGCACCAACCCGCGGGTGCATGGAATCGAGCTAGCTTCGAGCGCGAGCTTCGCGAAACGAGGAGGCTCGCGGCTCGCGTCGGCTCCACGGCGCTTCTCGGTTTCGGGACTCTGACGGCGATGATCAGCAAGTACGTTTACGAAGTGAGTGGCCGCGGACGCGGGGACGCGGCGCACCCCGCGGTTCACGACTTCAAGAAACCGTTGTTCATGACTTTCCTTTCATTCGTGGCGATGGCGTTGTGTCTCGTGGTGCACGGATGGAACACGCGGCCGAGGGAGGGCAACGTCGGGGAAAATCGCGGGCGCGTCAGGCGAAGGGCTCGCGACGACGCAGAGCTCACGCGCGGGCTGCTCTCCGGCGACAGCGGCGGCAGCGGCAACGAGGACAGCGCGCCGTCTCCGGAGCGCGGTGAACCGTCGTCGTGGTACACGTCGTTGCCGCCGATACTCCCCGCCCTGTTCGGGCTTGTCCCAATCACACTCGCGGACCTGGTCGCCACGGCGCTCATCTCCTACGGGCTCCTGCACGTCCCTTTGTCCACGTTCCTGATGCTTCGACACGGCCAGCTTCTCTTCGCGGCGTTCATCGCCGTGTGTCTCAGGCGGGAGCTCAACGACCTGCACAAGCTCGGCATGTCCCTGTCCTTCTCCGGGGTGGCGCTCGTGGCTCTCGCGGCGGTTCTCGCGGATCCCGATCGCAGAACCGCCACCGTCCGCGGGATGGCGTACATTCTCGCGTCGCAGGCTGTGCAGGCGGCGCAGCTCACGTTCGAGGGGTACTTCCTCCGTGACCTCGCCGGTGTGTTCAAGACCCCGACCACGATGGTGGGCGCGGAGGGATGCGTCGGCGTCGTTCTCATGCTCGGGATCGTCCTTCCCGCGGCGCAGACGCCGGGGCTCGTGTTCAACTCGAAGGATTTAACCGACGTGGGCGGCGTTCTGGAGAACACCTCGGGTGACACGGTGGTGATGCTTCGCAACTCGCCGCACCTCATCGCGATCATCGCCGCGTACGTCATCGGGTTAGTGGCGTATAACTACGTGGGTCAGCAGGTGTCGCCGATGGCGGGCGTGGCTTCGAGAACTTGGTTGGAGACGCTGCGAACGCTCGCGTGCTGGTTCCTGGCGGCTTGTCTTCACCACGGGAACCCGTCGGTGTTTGAGGGTGAATCGCTGACGTGGCAGATGAGTACCATGCAGCTCGGGGGGTTCGTCATGGGGACGCTCGGGACGCTGCTGTACGGGCGTGGGGACGCGGCGGAGCGTCAGCACATCTTTGAACGGCGCCTGCGGGCGGAATCCGACGGCGGCGTCGCGGCTCCCGATCTTCCCGGCGGTTCTTCCCGGCGTTCATCGCGTGGTCGTCGCGAACGGAAGCCCCCGCGCGATAGCAACCGACACGAACTACCCCGGTCGGGAACCAGTGCATCGGGGACGGACGACGACACTGGGAACGAATGGAGCGGCGCGGAGGAGACGTTGCTATCGCCGGGGCGGACTAGCGTTGACCTCGCGGGTCGCCCCCCAGGTTCGCCGGCTTCCGCGTTCGCGAGGACATCCGCGGGGCGGGAGGCTGCGGAGACGGTCGCGGCGATCGCGAGGGATGGAGGCGGGGACGGGAGCCCGGGGACGCAACCGAGCGGGACGTCGGGGCTGGCTTCGGAGGCCGCCGCGGAGCCGAGCCGACACCAGTTTACGTCGGGATCTTTCAAGGCGACCATGTCGTTCTCGAGCTACTCTGGGGTGCTTCCGGAGCAACGGCGCGCGTCCGAGCCGAGCCACGGGCCGACCGTGGGGTCGTTCGGGGCGCAAGGGGCGAACGTGGTCACCGGATTTCACGTCAGAGGCGACTCCGAGGGCGACGACAACGTATGAACTTTCAGTTGAAAATAGTTTAGCATACAAACAGGTCAGATGATCATGATACGAACCCCAGGCGATGTTCGGATCAGTCGTCCTTCTTGAGGGCGTTGTCCAAGGAGACGGCGCCGCCTCCGTTGATGACGAAATAGAAGTAGATGAGGCAGTAAAGTGCGGCGGGTTCGTACGCGTACTGGTGCTTCTCGACGACTCCCAGCGGGAAGCCCTCGAGGCCGGACTGCGCGATGTGGAAGTACACCGCGAGTCCCATGGTGGAGAACAGCGACGCGGCGCTGAGTCGAGTGAGGAACCCGAGCGTGAGACCCGCGGCGCCGACGAGCTCGGCGCCCGCGGCGAGGTAGGTCCAGGTCACGAACGAGAGCGGCTCGTCGTGAGGGAGGAATCCGAGATACGGTTCGACGACGAACTTGGCGAAGCCCTCGGGATCGACCAGCTTATCGAGGCCGTTGTGGACCATCAGCACACCCGCGCCGACGCGAACGACCGCGGAGGAAAGCTCGCGGCCCCAGTTGGTCTCCTCGGCTGAGTATCGAGAGGGAGGTCGGGGAGAGATGTTGTTAGTTTCGGCCGATCGTCAAAATGGCGGGGAGGACAGGAACATTCCATGCGCTTGGGATACGGTGTCCGCCCCGGGGAGTGGACGCGGGTTCGTGGGTTCGCTGAGAGACGGCTTACCCTTGACGACGACGGTGTTTGCGCGGCCACGGCGTGACACGAGGCCCCTCGCCGGGGCGACCGCGCTCTTCATACCTCGAAGGGAGGCGCGGGAGGTCCTCAGCCTTGGGAGCGCGGTTGCCCCGGAGAGACCGCGGATTGCGTGTTGAGTCATCATCGTCTTTGGAAGTTGGCGTAGGATCTGTCGGGGCCTGAGATGTGAGAGCGAAGGCCGGGTCGATCGGATGCACGAGTCGCCTCGCGTTCGGGAAGAGCGGAAGCGCGGGCTCGAAGCTGCGCGCGTTCGAAGTGAGCCGCGCATCGGATGCACGCGAGATTCTTCTGAATCCACCTGGCGACGCCTGATTCGCCGAGCTGCCGCGGCGCTGGCACTGGCAGCACCGAATTCGAACCTCGAGGGACAGAATCATTCGACGCTCTCAACGCGGGTTCGTTTGGATTACAATCGGCCACCTCTCTCACTGCTGGGGCTGGAAACCGCCGGTGGATCCGAAACCGCCCGCACCCCTGTCCGTGGCGTCCAAGTCCTCGACCTCCGCAACCTCCGGCGTGGTGATGCGCTCGAGGATGAGCTGAGCGACGCGGTCACCCTTCTTCACCTCGAAGTCCTTCTCGCCGTGGTTGAACAGGATGACGCCGACGTTGCCGCGGTAGTCGTAGTCCACGACGCCCGCGCCGGTATCGATGAAGTGCTTCCACGCGAGCCCGGACCTAGGCGCGATGCGCGCGTAGGTGTCCTGCGGGCGACGAAGGATCGATGGATGTCAGTCGGCGCCGCGGAGAAAAAACCAAAAGAATTAGCAAAGCGAAAGTTGAGGGTTCGCGCGCACCTTGGGGATGGCGATGGAGAGGTCGGTCTTGACCAGCTCCTTGCCGCGGGCGGGTACCACGTAGTCGTACGCGGACGCGAGGTCGTATCCCGCGGCGCCGTCGCTGCCACGGACGGGCAGGGTGGCGTGCTCGCTTATCTTCTTGACGCGGAGTAGATCGGCCATCTTAGTAATGTCGGTTTTGGGCTTCTTGTTCGCCTCGTATTGGGAGTTCTCTTTGGTGGACATGCAGCGGACGGGGAAGCGCCGGACTGCTAGGGTCTTGTGAAAGACCTGGCGGACGGTAGATGGACGGAGGAAAAGTCTTCCGGGGAGCGCGAGCATACACTGCCTGCGCGGAGCGATTGTGCCGGACGGGGTGCCCACAGCAGATCTCATTTCAAAATTTCGAGGAGCTCGCCGGCGGTGCCGCGCCAAACTCGCACTCCTGTTTGGCGCTCGCGTGCCGCCGTGCGGCCTTCGGGAGGACGAAATTTGAACATGTCGGGCATATCGTCCAAGCTTTTGGGGCTGAAGGTGCGCGCGACGACCGATATCTACCCCCGCCTTTGAACCGACATCACCCCCCGCGCGCGCGAACGGCGTACCTTCAACCCCCGCCGCCGACAGAACCCAACATCGACTGAACCTCCGCATTGCACTCCGTCCCTCCAATCGCAGTTCATGCAGCGCGCCAAGGAGAAGGAGACCATGGAGAAAGCCTCGGAGGAGACCGCGCGGCGTACGGATGAAGCGAAGAAGAGCGAGGAGTGGCACGCGCCCGGGTTCGCGCCGGGTGCCTTGCTCGCGAACGGCGCGAGGGGGATACAGTACATGCCCGCGGTCCGCAGGCACGCGGGTCCGGCGAGGATGTCCTTCGGTGGGTTCAACAAGGAGACGGAACGGATGAACGAGGAGAACGCGGAGAAGAGGCGGCGAGCGAAGGCGATGGCGGAGGCGGAGAGGGCGAAGGACGAGGACGTCACCGACGCGGAGATGGCGTCGTCGTTGGGAAAGGAGGCGGCGGCGGGAAAGGGCGGAACGAAACCCAAACCCGCCGCCCAAGGCAAGGACGACGCGAAGGGTGCCGGATTTAAGAGACCGCCGGCGCTCGAGGCATCGAAGACGCGATCGGGTGACGGTGACGAACACCCGCGGAAGAAAAAGAAGAGTAAAGCCGCGAGGAGCTGACGGATTTGTCGGCGAATGTATCAATTACAAATGTGTACCGAGAACCAGCCCTCGAACCAGTCTCGAAACAGCCCTGCGCGCTCACTCGAAGTGCAGCTCCTCGTCTATGTCCCCGTCGTAGTACGCCTGCATATCCTCCGTCCCGAAGTATCGATCCCCGAACTCTCCCACGCCCGGCACGACCCTGTTCTGATCGTTGAGCCCCGCGTCCACCTCGCTGGTGATGATCTTCATGTGCGGGTACCGCATGCACAGCGAGTGGATCCCCTGGGAAGCCGCGATGATGGTGACGAACATGATCCTGTCTTGCCTGACCCCAGCCTTGATCAGCCTGTCGATCGCGGCCATGGAGGACACGCCGGTGGCGAGGATGGGATCGAGGAGCAGGACGTATCGATCGTTGATGTCGGCGGGTAACTTTTCGTAGACGACCCTCGGGAGGTTCGGGCTTCCCTCGCCGCTTCGCGTCCCGTTCTCTCTCTCTGGGAGGTGGGAGGACGGCGAGTCGATCGCCGCCTCCATCGCGACGCGACTGACGGACCTGACCGCCGGGTTAGGGGTGGTGGACTGGGACGCGCTGCTCAGACGATGCCCGGAGAGCGAGCTCGGCAGGCCGTCGTTGTCCCTCCGGGCGACTAGAATTTTGCCAATCTTGATCCCCTTGCAGCACGCCCGTAGCGCGTTCTCCATCGCCTCTCCGCTGCGGATGAGGGCGACGCCGCAGATCTTTTTGCTGAAGGTGACGCCGTTGTATCGGTCCCCGTTCGGCGTCGTCACGATCTCGTTCCTGAACGGCAGGTGTCCGAGCGCGTGCTCCACCACCAGCCGGATGAGCCGATCGGAGTAAAACACAAAGTCGCTCCGGTTGCACGTCTGGCTGCGAATGATGGTGTGCATGCCCCTGATCTGAAAGTTGGGCGGCAGCACGATGAGGTTCGGGTAGATCCGTCGCAGGTCGTTCTGACCCAGCTTGGTGCGGATGTGCTGCACGATGAGGTCGATGGCGACGTTGTTCTCGCCCTGCGCCCACGGGATGATCACGTCCGCGTGCCTCTTGCTCGGGGAGACGAAAGTGTCGAACATGGGCTTGACGAACGTGGTGTACTGGGTGATGACGCCGTCGACGCTTCGGCCGCGGTCCACGGTGTCCCGCTTCAGGCGCCGCGCCAGGCGAAGATCGTCGTCGGTGTCCACGAATATTTTCATGTGGCACAGTTCCCGCACCTCCGCCATGGCCAGCACCAGGATGCCCTCCACGATGATCACGTCCGCGGGCTCGACCGTCACGGACTCGTCCTCCTTGCGCGAGTGCGTGACGAAGTCGTAGATGGGCACCTTCACCTCGTTCCTCAGCGCCAGGTTCCGGAGCGTCTCCACCAGCGCCGCGACGTCGATGGCGTCGGGGTGGTCGAAGTTGTAGCTGCTGACGTTGTCGTGCTCCTCCTGGGTCAGACCCCTGTAGAACGAGTCCTGCGCGATGAGCACCACGCGCTTCTCCTGCAGGTTGTGCATGATCAGGTCGCACACGGTGGTCTTCCCGGATGCGGTGCCCCCCGCGACTCCGATGAGGAAGGGCTCCTTGCCGCCGTTGCGCTCCACGCGCTCGTCGAGGACGGACGCGAACGCGTTCAGATCTGCGCCGCTCCTCCTCCCTTTCCCGACGCTGCAGTTACGCTCCAGCATGGCGCTCAGGATGGAGTCGCGGTCGGCGTTGAACAGCGCCCCGGGAGATCCAGGGGGCGGGGAGGATACTACTTGAGACGTCGTGTTACCCACTCCTCGAAGGGGAGACTGGCTCAGCGGCGTCGATGGTCCGGTGCTCGACATGTTTCGCCCTCTCGTCAAGCCCGAGCCCGTGCCGGATCCTCCCTCGCGCCGTCGAGTACGTCGATGGCCGCCGTTCGGACAGCTCTGCATAAACAAGATTCTTCTCAGGAAAAGCGACGATTTTCCGCCACCTGAAATAGTCATACGCCTTATGCATTATATTTACTGTTGACTATTTTTGAATGTATCTGTATGGGTAAGTAGTATGGGATAGAAACTCGAAATACGAACTCAGCCTCTGCCTTTGCCTCTGCCTTCGAGTTGACGTTTGCTCCGTGCCTGCCCGTCACAAGCTACCGTAGCAGGCACGACTGATGTTCGCGATAACCTCCCCGGCGACCCTCGCGGTCGCGCCCGCGGCGCGTTTCAAGGTGAGGCACCCTCCCCCCACGCACATACCTCCCTCTTCGAGACGCACGGACCCCCAACCTCCTACCGATCGCGCCCGCCAAAAGTCGCAGCAAAGATCTGATCCATCCTTCCCGCCTTTCGGTGCAGGCCAACACGCGCGCCAGGTTGGTCAAGCCCGTGCGTAAGAGCGTCGTCGTCAAGGCTGAGTACGACGCCGATGAGCGCCGCGGCCGCGACACGACCTTCGGTGGGCGCCAGCAGATGCTCGAGAAGGGTGACGACGCGGACACCTCGTCGTTCTGGGGCAAGGTGAAGGCTGCGTTCGCGATCTTCTTCCCGCCGAGCGAAGAGGAGACCGCGAGGCTCGAGGCGAAGAAGCGCCTGAGGATGATCCTGGTGGCGGACAGGTGCGCGATGAGTGGCGCCGCGATGTCGGAGATGAAGACGCGGATCGTCGAGGTGGTGTCGGACTTCGTGGAGGTGGACGAGGAGCTCGGGATCGAGGTGAGCATGAGCCAGGATCCCGAAGTCGCCGGAACCATGTACGCGGTGTCCATCCCGGTGCGTGGGGTGAAGCCGCAGTTCGACGTGGAAAACGAGACCTACGGCTGGGACGAGGAGCCGATGTACGACGACGACGTGTGGGAAAAGTCAGAGGCGGAGAAGTGAGAGGGTGTTCCGCCGAGAGGGTGTTCCCGCCGGGGACGACTAGCCGACACTTTAGTGTGAAGCGTTCCTTAAGTCACCGCCTATCCCATGAGTAACCGTCTATCCCATGAGTCACCGCCTATCCCATGAGTCACCGCCTATCCCATGAGTCACCGTCTATCATATGAGTCACCGCCTACCGCACGACCCGCATCGACATGTCAAACACGGGCGTCGGGTCATCGAGCTCCGGGACGAGGACTCGTCGCGTCATGTCCATCGCGACGCAAAGTCCCGTCGCCGTCCCGGGCTCGAGCCTCAACGTTCCCGAATCATCCCCGAGTTGGCGCGATATTTCCATCCAACCCATCGCGCCGCGACCGAGGGCATCCGCGCAGAGCTTCTCCGCCCGTGCCGCCCGCGTCGACGCGTCGTCGTACGCGAGACCGTGGTTCTGCGACACGATGTGGTTCAGCTCGCGCGCCGAATGCGCGAACGCTTCCCACGCGAGTGCCTTTCCGGTCGACTCCTCGGCGCGTTCACCCTCGCGGGCGGCTCTCGCCGTCAAGCTCGCGGCGACGGCCAGTTCCATCACGCCGCCGCCCGGGATGACGCGGCCGTTCGCGAGCGCGAGGCGCGCGCGGCGGACGAGCCGGCGAACCTCCGCGCCGCGAGCTTCGGCGACCTCGCGGACCGGATGGCACACGACGGCGGTGACAAGCGGGTGGACGTAGCCGATTCGTCGTCCCGGCCCGGTCACGGAGAGATACCTCCGCGTGTTCCAGGCCCCGAGCGCCTCTCTTTGACTCCGTACCGGCACGTCCCTCGCATCCGGGTCCCAACCACCGCGCACGGACGCGTCCAGGCACATCGTCTGGACGTGGCCGCTCTGAACATCCCGAAGACGTCGAGTCGCGTCGGCGTCGCCCCGGGGCCAACCGCCGAGGTTACGCACCACGACGGAGACGCCGCATCGACGCGTCAGCTCGTGCGCCACGTCGTCATCGCACGCACCCGCGCACATGATGGCGTCGCACCCACCGGCGGCGGTCACCGCCGCGCACACGTCGTCCGCGAAACTCCTAAAGTCCTCAAACCTCGAGTCGAAGCGGACGTCGTCGACCACACAGATCGTCCTCCACGCCTTCCTCTCCACACCTCGGTTCCCCTCTTCGATAGCCTCGCACAGCCGCGAGACGCCGACGTCGCCGCCCGGGACGTGCCACGGCTCGAGGGGTACGAACAAACCGGGAACGACCCTCGATCGCTCCGCCGGGACGCCCGCCACCGCTCGAAGACAAACGTCCTCGTCCGCCCCCCGCGTATCGTCCGATCGTCCCTCAGCCAGGAGCACGGCGGCGGCGAGTGCGATGTCGACGTCGCCTTGGAAGCGCTCGCGGTCGAACCCGAGCACGAGCGCGGCGAGGTCGGTCGTCACCTCCGCGGACACCCCCGGCGTTTGTGACTCCTCGGTTTGTTGTGACTCCTCGGAGCCGAAGTCGCCGGCCGCGCGTACCGTCGCCATCGCGCGCTGAATCGCCCCGTCGATCGCGGTCGTGTCCGTCAGGTCACGCGTGATGTCGTGTATGTCGGCGGAGACCTCCCCGAGCGCCTCTTCGGCCGCGATGGACGCGGCGACGTAGTGCTCGCAGCATTCCGCGAAGCCGATGTCGTGCTCCGCTCGCAATCGCTGCGCGTGACCGGCGAGGAGTCCCGCGAACACCAATCCCCACGTCCCACCTCCGGCGCCCGTCTTCCCGTCCGCGATACATCTCAGTGCGGTGCCGACGACTGGGTGTGGTCTCGGGCCGCCGAGTGCCACGAGGAGCCCCGCGAGGTCCGGGACGAGCTCGCCGTGCGCGAGCGAACCGTCGTCCCAATTCGCGTACCCGTGCGCACCGCTCGCCGCGACCCCTCGCCGCCGCTCGAACGCACCCGCCAGCTCGCTCTCTCTGCCCTTGAGCGTGGTCATCACCGTCGTCCGCTCTGCCCACGCGCCGTCGTCGGCGTGTGCCTTCATCCTCGGGCCCCGTCCAAGGCGCGTGCGGACGGACGACGCGAGCGCCTGGAGATGCACGACTCGCTCCCTGACCTCATCGTCGATGGCACGGGAGGGGCCGGCGTCTGCACCGGAGCTCTCGCGGCCTCTCGTCCTCTCCGCGGCGGTCCAAAGCGGCGTCGTATCGTGGAAACCCATGCGTCACGCCATCCTATACGCTCCGGGGCGAAGCAGTGTGACGCGCCCAAAACTTAGAGTCGACTTCTAAAACTAACATTTGATCAAATCGAGGTGCTAACCTCAACGCTACGCGCTCACTCGGGCTGACGCGGGTGCGAAAGACGCGACATCGTCACCCGAGCCCGCCCGTGGCGACACCGACCCGACGACGGTCTCGGAGGCCCCTATCGGAGGGCCGAACGCCGGCCGGGACCCAAACACCGAACCCGAGGTGACGTTACCTCGGCGCCAACGAAGCTGACCGCCGCCGCCGCCGTACTCCCCGCCGCTGCTGCTGTGACTGCTGTGACTGGGCGTCGAGTCCGTGGGCATGCGGAGCTTGACGCCGCCGATGAGGGGAGCGCGCTCCTCCGCGCACCGTCGCTGCCGCCGCCGCCTCTCGGACGAAGCCGTCAGCCTCTCCTCCCCGACGCCGACGTCGAGCAGCCTGAGATCCGCGGAGCCCGAGCTTGATCCCGACCGAAACCCCGAACCGTTCTTCTTCAGTGCGTCGCTCCCGCGCCGCCTCGGCCCACCGACGGCGGAGTAATAGTCCTCGGAGTCGTGGTCGAAGTAACGCTCGGCCATCTCCGGGTTGTAACGCCCCTTGACCCGAGCCGCGTCCTCCTCCATCTCATGACGAGCCCCCTGCTCGTCGTCGTCGAGGGTCCTTCGCAGCGCGATGCAAGCGACGCAGGACAGCGTCGCCAGCGCGCCGATCGCCGCGAAGGACAGGAACCTGTACACGTTCACGTGCACCGCCACCTCGGCTCGTTTGTACACCCTGACGTAGTCCACGTGATGGTAAAAGTCCCCTTCGCATTCAGTCATCGCGTCCGGCATACCAAACGGTGACATCTCCGTGTTCAAAATCAGGTAGAACGGCCACCTCGGCACGATGGGCACCGCGAACTTGTCGAGGACGTTCGTGAGTACGTCGTCGACGTAGTACCGGAGGGACGATTTATCCCATTCGACCGCGAAGGTGTGAAACTCCTGGTCGAGGTTGAGATTTTTCGCGGGGTGTCGACTCCTCGCCTCCGAGTCGACGCCGCACCGCCCCTGGGGCGCGAAGTGGTATCCGCTCTCCACCGTGTTCGGCCGCGATCCCGGCCCGCCGCGTCCCTTCCCGTGCGCACCCGCGATGTCGATCTCCCCGCCCAGAGGCCAGCACGCCTCGCTGTACCCCGTGCTCGGATGCGGCAGCATCCAGTGCCTCGGACGAAGGCCCGGGCACGAAGAATCCGGGAACTGGGCTCGAACCTCCACGCGTCCGTACGTCTGAGAGAACGAGTCGCGGGTGTCCACCCAGCACGACACGAACGGGAACTCCGCCTCGGACGTTCGAACACTCCCGGGCTCGTGGAAGAAGTCATTCGGCGACGTCCCCGGTCGTCGCCGCGTTCTCATCGCGAGGGACCCGCCGGACACGACGCACTCGCGCGGGTCGTACCACTGCTGGGACCCGCCGAGCTGATCCTGCTCCGCCGTGGGACCGGAGGAGTTACCGCGCGGGGTCCACTTGGCGAGGTCGAGGCGGTCGCCGTCGAACTCATCGTGCCATGTCAGCTCCCATCCAGCCCGGCGCGCGTCCGCCGGCGCCGCTTCCGATTTGATGGCACCGCCTCCGAGCGCGAACCGAGTGTTCGAGCCGGCGGTCGGGCTTCCTCGGCGCGCGAGCTCGTCCATGAGCGAGCCAGGCGCTGGTCGCTTCCCGCGGACGTTCCCGGCGCTCTCGCGCGCGCGATACGTCCCGTGCCCATCGCCATCGCCTCGTTCCTCGGCCGGTGGTTTCATCGGCGAAGAGGGCGCGGGCGTCGGCACCGGTCCCGCGGTCTGGCCCTCACCGGCGACGACCCCTTCCCTCGCGCGTCCCGCCCGGTGAATCGCGTCGTTCAATCCATCGTCCCCGATCCAGCCCCGCGTCGCACCCAGAGACGACGCCGAAGCGCGCGGATCCGCGCGTCTCGCGTCGGCGGCCGCGGCCCGAAGGTGAGCGTCGGCATGTTGGGCTCCGATGAACCCGCCGTGCGCCGAGGAGAGGTCGTATCGGATCTCCGACGGCTCGACGGCGACGATCGATATCAGCAGGATCGCCGCGATGAGCGCGACCGCCACTCGCGTGGGCGAGCGCGTCCCCTGCCGCGTGCCCATGCCGTCCGTGTGTGTGACGAAGTGTAACTGACGTCCGCGCGGTTACAAACTTCCTCTCGAAATAAGGATCATCAGTGATAACCAGTAACGTTTAGTTCCGAATTAATTAATTAAAACTTCAACTATCACTCTACCACTAACAATAATCACTCGAATCTTAAGAGTTACTCGTTTGTAAGGAAATAAGGGAACAGAAAAATGGTGAAAGAGCAAGTCCGGTGAGGAGAGAAAAGGGGTGACCCCCTCGATCCCTCGCCCTCTTTGAGCTCGCACTCACTTCAAGGTCCATCCTTAGAAGTTCACAGCGGTAGTCCATCTACTTAAGAAGGCTGTATTAAACACTCATCATGTCTGCCGAGGTTTCCACCAAGAAGGTGCGTCGCTGTCCCACGCGGGGGCGCGCCCCCCCACTCCATGGGCCTGGGTTTTAGGGTTTTCCGATAGATGACGCCGGAAACGCGCGACGTGCGCATCGTGCGGGCTGTAGATGCGCGCCGTATCCTGCGAATCGTCATCGTGACGTCCATACTTCCGCTCGAGCCTTCCAGCGACGCGATGTCGATGTCGTGGCGGCCATCTCACCTTCGCCGGTCGTGTCCCGGAGCCGTCGCAAAATTAGGGGCCCACACTCCCAGCCTTCGTCTCCCTCGAACCCGAGCTGACCGACCTCATCCCTCCCGTTCCGTCGCAACAGAAGTCCAAGTCCGCCAAGGAAGGCATCAACAACCGTCTCCAGATTGTGATGCGCTCCGGCAAGTACACTCTTGGCTACAAGACCACCCTCAAGTCCCTCCGCTCTGGCAAGTCCAAGCTCGTGATCATCTCCAACAACATCCCTCCCCTGAGGAAGTCCGAGATTGAGTACTACGCGATGCTTGCCAAGGACACCGGCGTGCACCACTACCAGGGCAACAACGTTGACCTCGGTACCGCCTGCGGTCGCTACTACCGCGTGTCTTGCTGCTCCATCACCGACCCCGGTGACTCCGACATCATCAAGGCGCTCCCCGAGGCGTAAATTGGCAGACTGACGTGTTTATTCTACCCGTAGATCTTGTCTGGGCTCACGTAGGCGATAGCGATTGTCAATGGGAACCTAGGCGTTCTGCGCACCACACCCTCGGCTCGATAAGACTAGGCGTTCTGCGCACCACACCCTCGGCTCGATAAAATAACGAATATTCTTGAGACATCAAAGACGGGATGGGACAATCTATCGCATGGGACAATTTATCGTATAAGTAGTTAAAAAAACACTTAAGCAGCAGCGTACAATGAGCGTTACACCGGTCTCGACCCTCAGGCGCATCCCGGCGTGACCCCGCGATAGTCCTCCACGAACTCCATCAGCAGCGGGTTGATCAACTCGGGCGCCTCGTCCATCGGGCAGTGCCCAACCCCGGGAAGCTCGATGAACCGGTCCACGCTCTCAAACTCGCCGTACGCCCGCCCATCCTTCACGGGCTCCCAGGGGTCCGCCTGTCCCCACACAATGCGCACCGGCACCTCCTTCGGCATCTTCGGCAGGAGCTCCTCCGGGAGGGGCCCGCCGCTGTACGATATGAAGTCCAGGAACACCTCCGCGGCGCCCGGCTGGAGTCCCGGCTTCAGGATGCACTCCACCAGCTCGTCAGTGACCGCCTCGGGGTTCCCGTACGCCTCCTTTAAGATGTTCTTCACCGTCTCGGCGCGGGCGACGTTCTTGAAGAACTTCTGGCCGATGTCCGTGGTCCTGAGGGTTTTCTGCAGGATCGCGACGAACGGCTTGATGATGTCGGGCTGCTTCGTGATGTGCAGCCCGCGGAGGGAGGGGTTGATGAGGACGACGCCGCGGCACGTGGCCGGCGCGTCAACCGCCGCCTGCAAGCCGGCGACGCCGCCGACCGAGTTGCACATGATGAACGCGGGCTCACCGACGATCTCCTCGATGAAGGCGTTGAGCTGCCTGGCCCAGTTCTCGAAGTTGTAGATGGAGTTCTGGGGCTTGCCCATCGGATTCGGTTTATCCGAGTATCCGTACCCGAGGAGGTCGATGGCGAACACCCGTCCGCGCTTCGCGAGCACGGGCACGTTCTTGCGCCAGTGATCGGCGTTACCCCCGAAGCCGTGGACGAGAATCATGGCGGGGCCTTCGTCACCCGCGCACGTGTACCTGATCTTGTGGCCCTCCCACTGCCAGTCCTTCTCCGTCGGGTCCACGGTCGGGCGCGTCGGGGTGACGCGAGCAGAGGTGGGAGCCGATGTGGCGGTCGCGCGGGGTGCCTTGGCGACGCGTGACGCGGTGCGGCGGTCGGCGTGGGAGACGCGCGACGTGACGATGTGTGCCGGAGCAGATAGGGAAGCTGCGGAAGCCATGGCTACCGTCGAGGTGAGATGCGTCGTCGCGCGAGCTCTCAGTGGTGGGACCCGGCGAATCGTGGCCACTGGTGGGTGCCACGTCGTCCGTCGGCTTGTTTCGTGGTGGCCGACGGTCATAAGAGTTAGCGAAACTCAGAAATACACCAACTTAACGCCAAACTGTTCATACTTGTATACTTAACTGCATACACACATGAGAGACCACCAAAGCAAAGTCGCAAGGATTGGACATCCGTCGGCGAGGGTTTTTCCCGTCTCACACTTTTCGGCGCACGCCGAGAGGCAAACGAAGGCGGCCATGGGGAAGGACAAGGCCAAGAAGGCGGGCCAGGCCTCCGCGGCGGGAGCCCGCGCGGGCGGCTTCGGCGGCGGCGGATCCTTCGGAGGGTGCGCTCCCTAAACTTCGCCCGGTTTTCACGAGTCCTCGCAACTCGGCACCCAGAGATCTCATCGGTCGACGCGATGTACACACCTCCACCACCGACCGTCCCACCCCTTCTCACCCTTTCACCCTCTACGCGCAGGATCGGATTCGGGGGATACTCCGGCGCACAATCCATAACGTCGCAGGCCTACGACGACCCCGCGGGCGCGGTCGAGGTGGACGACGACCTCGCGAGGGTCATGGCCCGCCTCGTGAAGCACAACACCGCGACGAGGCTCAAGGCGCTCGCCGACCTCGTCGACGTGTGCGAGGGACGGGCGTGCGGTGACGCGTCCGCCGCATCCACGCCGTACGCGCGATCCCCCGAAGAGCTCGCCGCCGCGCTGCCGCAGTGGACCCTCGCCTACCGCAGGCTGCACCTCGACAACTCCACCGCGGTTCGAGTCGCCGCGGCGAAAGCCATGGGGATCGTCGCGGGCGGCGCGGGAAAGGGCCTGGGTAAACACCTCAAGAGACTAGCCCCTTCCTGGTGGTTCGCCCAGCACGATCCGGACGAGGCTGTCGCGAGGGCGGCGCGTTCAGCCTTCGACCAGGTCTTCTCCACCGACGCTAAACGAGCCAACGCCTTGCTCTTCGCGCACGCGGAGATCTTCGGGCAGGCTTTGGAGAATCTCACGATCAAGTCCCCGGGCGACATGCCCCACAAGGAGGGTTCCGCCGACGAGCAGGCCGAGCGGCACGAGCGGCTGCTCGCGAGCACGGTGGCATCCATGGGCGGGTTCGCGAAGACGGCGTTCGTCGGGCTCGACTCGGTGAGCGACGAGAAGGCGGTTGGGGCGAGAAACGTGTTGGGCGAATCGCTCGACGACTCTGGGTGCCTCGGGCCGTTCGTGAGATCCCCGGCGCCGGTGCTGCGTCGCGCCGCGTACGTCGCGCTGATGGATCTCATCTCCGCGCCCGTCGCCGACGAGCTCTTGGGCGGTGTCGGTCGTGAGGGCAGGCGCGAGAAGATCGCACAGCTGTGCGTCTCGACGGCGCTCGAGGAGACGGAATCGTCAAACTTTTCCGCCGTCTGGGAGCTATGCGTGAGCTACCCTCAGGCGCGGCCCGAGTGCTGGAGCGACGTCGACGCGACCGAGGCGGTGATCCCGGCGCTGAAGGCGCATCTGGCGAGTGGGTGCCACGGCAACGCGATCGCGTCCGCGCCGTCCATCCTCCCCTTCCTGTCGCTCCTTCCGCCTCGAGCGCTCACCGCGACGGCGCCCGCAAACTCTGAAACCGGCGCGTCGGCCCTCGCGGACGTGCTCGCCGCGGCTTGGGAAGGCTGGCGAGTGTGCTGCACGCCGTCGAGGTCGGATGACGCCGCCGCGCTGCTGAGGTGCCAGCGAGAGGGTCTTCTCTACGGTCTGATCGTCCTGGCCCCGGGCGCCGAGGATCCAAACGCGTTCAGAGCCGGGCTGGTTCGCGCGTCTGTGCTCGACCGGTGGGCGCCGGGGTGCATGGCGCGCGCCGACGGGGACACGGAACGACGCGCACTGTGCGAGGTGCTCGCGACGATCAGTGCCAAGCCCGAGCTCGGAGTCGCCGCGGGGGAGATGTGGAGCGCACTCGCCGCGCGCGCGATTGACCTCGCGCGCGGCGGGTCGAGCGGGGGCAAGTTTGACGCCGCCGGCGCATCACGCGTCGTCGCGTTCCATCGATGCCTCGTCGCCGCGGCGGTGGATCGCGAGGCAAAGACGGGCGAGGGCGGGGACTGGGTCTGCGAACGGTTCGCGGCACCGGTCGCTGCATCCGCGTGCGAGTCAATCGCGGCGGATCCGAGTGACGCCGCCGCGGCTGACGTCGCGGCGACCATGGTACGCGCGCACGGATCGAAATGCCTCCCCGACGGCGACGCCTCCGGGCTCCTGGACAAAGCGGAGTCGCCCGCGCTGCTCGCCGCGGTGGTGGCCGCGGCTCCGGGGCTCTGGGACGACGCGTTGTCCTCACTCGCGGGTAAAGCCGGTGTTCTGGCCGACGTCCTCTCCCGACTCTCGCTGAACGACGAGCCCGAACGATGGAGCGGGGAAAAGTTGGACGATGCCGTGGTGAACGCCGCGGATGGAAACGACGGGGACGACGCGGGTACGGGCTCGCTCTTGATCGCCGCGGCGCCCTTCGTTTCCCCGGACGCCGCGGTCGCCGTCATGACCAGACTCGCGGCGACTGTTCGGCGAGGCGACCCCGGCGGACCCGGGACGAGGGATGCCGCGGCGGCGTGGGCGTGGCCCCCTCCCGTCGGGGACAGTGCGGACGCGAACGCGGCTTGGGAGGACCTGTTCGAAGCCTTGTTTTGCGAGCACCTGGCGTCGTGTGAATCGCACGAGGATGAAATTGGCGCGGATGCGTACGCTTCCTCGAGCGAAGAGGAGGAGGATGACAACGACGGATCGTCGAGCTCAGGTGGCGAGGACGGAAGCGAGGACGGAAGCGAGGACGGAAGCGGGGAAGATGACGTGGATTCACAGCCGCGATCGTCGGTCGGGGGTGTTAGCCAAGCTTGGGAGGCGCTCGAGCGATCGGTGGCGTCGAATCCCGCCGATCTCGGCCAATCCTCCATTCATCGCAGGCTCGCCGCCGCCGCCGCGGGGTACCTCGGCGGCGACCGAGGAGCGAAGGCTGCGGCCGTGTCCCACTCCGCGGTATCCGCCCTCGTCGCACTGGGCGCGGAGTCGAGCGAAGCAGGGCGATTGGTCGCGTCTGCAGCATGGGAGATTGAGTCCGTTGAAGGCGCCGCCGATACTTTGCCCATGTATCTCGCGGGTATCGCGGAGCTCGTGGGTTGGGAGCCGGTGATGGACGCGGCGGACGTCAAACCGGATCGACCGTTCGAATTTGCCGATCGAATCATGTCCGTTCCCGCGGTGACATCGTCGTTCGAAACGTTCCTGATGACGGCGGATGAACGACAAAGTTCCGGCAGAAGCATCGCGCTGGATGGCACCCTCGCGCGATTGGCGGCGGTTGCGACGTCTCGGGACAAAGAATCAGCCGACGCCGCCCTCGTTCACGTGGAGCGTCTACTTCGAAAGGTCCGGAGACGTAGATCGGATTGGCTCAAGGATGGCGAAGGCCTTTTCCGAATCTGGTTCGACGCCGCCAACGACGAGGGGTCGACGCGGGCGACTGCGAGTGTGCTTCCTCTGCTGTTGCCCCCTCGAGACAGCCGCGACGCCTCGCACGCAAAGTTTGTCGCCGCCGCCGTGGCCGACGCTACCGCGATGATCGCGCGACGCAACTCAGTTCTCAGTGGACCGCCGCTGCTCATCGCGGCGGCGTGTTTCTCGGAACCGCATGAGAGCGGAGCGCACGCGGGATCGATCGCGGCGTTGAGGCCGGTGGTTGTCAAGAAAGGCGAGGCGTCCGAGCTTCTCGATTTGTTCAGGAAACTTTCGCAGAGGGAAGCCGCGGAGGCCGTCGCCGCCGCCGCCGCCGCGCGATTCGGCGACGCGGCGGCCGGTGCGGGTGGCCCCATGCAAACTCCGGAGGAGGCTGAGGAGGCCGAACTCGGGGTCGCGGCGCTGAGCCTCGCGGCAATTGAAAACTGCGCCGCCGACATGGACGCGAGGGACTGGCAGACGATAATAGGTCGCCTGGAATCCTGGACACAGACGCGAGTGCTGCACGCGGAGACGACCGCGGAGACGACCGCATCGATCGCCACGAACGTGCGTCACGAAGAGCCCGGGGGAGACCAACCTTCCCGAATCGTCGAAGACACGCGCGCCCCCGAGGGGTGGAAGATCGCCGCCGTCGCCGCGAGAATACTCATCAGGATGGACGCCCTCCCGGTCACAGTCGCGACGCCAGATCCGTCTAAATCCGGTGACCGCGGCGACATCGTCGCGTACAGCGTCAAGGGACCGGACGCCGGAGTCGTCGCACGCCAACTCGCGTCTGCTGATTGGCCGACCGCTCGCGGAGGAATTCACGCGAGCCTCGCCAGGATCGCGCTCGCGGCGGGAGCTCAGCTGCACTGCTGCGACAGGGTCAGGGATGAGGACGCCGCCCTGGGTGGATCCATGACCGGCGCGTGGTGGCGGGCGAGGTCCGCGGAGGCGCCCCTGTGGAACTACCTCGCGACCCTGTGGAGCTCGTCATCGGGTCAATCGGCCGTAGCCGCGACGGACGCGTGGCGGGAGATGGACGACTGGGAAGACGCCGGGTGCGGCACGATTCCCTCGCTCTACGCCCTCATGCTCTCCTCGAATGATCAGCGCACGTTCGCCGGCGTAGACGAGGACATCGCGGAGTCCCTCACCAGGGCATCGTACGCGCTGCTATCCACACCGGCGCTGCTCAAGCCCGCGGTGATCGGCCTCGACGCCAACATCGACGACGTGGCGCTCATCGAGGAGGCCATGGACAAGGCGGAGGACGAGGGAGACCTTCCGGACGGCGAAGAACCGGACGCCGAGAGCGAGGATGCCGTGTGCGAACCGGTGGCGCCCAAATCCAGAAACCTGGTGCAACTCGCAGCCGACGCCGCGGAGAAAGCGGCGATGCGAGAGCAGCTCGCGGAGGCGCTCGCGCCCGACCCGGCCGATTCAACCGGTCCCGGAGGTCGGGGCTCGCCCGCGCCCAAGCGATTCGTCGAGACGTCCCCAGTCGCCGAGGGAACCCTGCTGTGCTGGAGCCTGCTGCTCCGCCTGACCACGCGCCTGCCCCCAGGGTCGCGGACGAGGGAACGACTGCTCGAATACGCGAGAGCGACAAAGGCGGTCCCGAGACTCATGTCGGCCATATCGACCACGCTGCCCCTCGCGGGCGCGAAACAAACTCGAGTCACCCGCCGCGGTTCCCTCACTCCGGTATCCCGCCGCGGGTCCCTCACTCCCCTCGCCGATACCCGGACGGATTCGCCGGGGCGCGGGGGCGATGCGAATGT
>JGI24914J38485_101093_pt1 | contig 36224 bp, 7 predicted proteins | sample LinPfosmplate2_FD_38485 | JGI IMG/M metagenome (IMG submission 38485) | reverse complement strand
TGCAGGTCGACTCTAGAGGATCCCACCTATTTCATTTGGGATAGCTCCAAACTGCCTCGTAATTATTGTCACAGATCTTTTGATTTCATCTTCAATATTTAAAGCTGTAACCGAATTTATGTTTGATCGTACATTTTTTATTAGCTCTTCCCAAAAGACTAAAACCTCCCTATGAAAATTTTCAGGTAGCTTTTTTCTCATGCTAAAGCTTTAAGTTCTCTTTAATCCTCTGTGCAGCTTTTTTCGTGTCTTCCACACTTGCCACCAACGCAAAGCGAACGAAACCTTCACCCGGATTTAGTCCGTCTGCCGTCTCATCGCTAATCCAGCTTCCTGGGGTGGCGACTATGGCAATCTCGGGCGCAAGTAATTTTTTCGCAAACTCTTCACTACTCATCCCATCGGGTACACGTTGCCAAATATAAAAAGTCGCTTCGGTCTTGGCTGCGGGCAACCCTAAACTGGTAAAAGCTTCCACGATTAGGTCTCGTTTCTCACGGTATTCAGCGATGGAATCTTCGACATGTTTTTCGTCACCTAGTGCAGCGATAGTAGCTTCCTGCATGAAGTTCGGCGTGCCGGAATCAATATTCGTTTTTACTTTCTTGAACGCATCAATAATCTCGAGATCACCGACGACCCAGCCGACACGATAGCCGGTGGCTCGACTTCTCTTCGAGAGTGAGTGGAATTCAACCACATTTTTTCGCGAAAAATTCAAAACACTCTTCGGCTGCTCGCCGAAATGGATTTCCGAATAAGCGAGGTCGCTAGCCAAAATGATTTCGTTCTCCTCGCAAAACTGTACAGCTTGCTCAAAAAATTCATCTGACGCGACGGCTCCGGTGGGGGAGTTGGGATAATTAATCCAGAGAATTTTGGCTTTTTTCGCAACCTCCTTGGGGATTTTTGCGAAGTCGATTAAAAAATTGTTTTCTTCCAATAAGGGTAAAAAATAGGGTTTACCGCCAGCGAACTCACAGCCGCGAGCGTAGGGTGGATAGCCCGGTGTCGGAATCAGTACTATGTCGTCAGTATCAACAAAAGCGAGAGGGAAATTGAAGATGGCTTCCTTGCTACCGATAGAGGAAGTAATCTCTGTGGCTGGATCGAGCTTGACGCCGAATCTTTTTTCAAACCAGGCACTCACAGCTTCACGAAAATCTGTACTACCGATATAGCTGGGATAACCGCTGGCGGCATGCTTGTCGAGAGATTCCTTCGTCGCTTCACGGATAAACTCAGGTGTGGGATCAGCCGGATCGCCAACTCCAAAGTCGATAGGTTCGACACCAGATTTTTTCAGCTCGGCGATAATTCCTTCCAGATCGGCGAAAGGGTAAGGGGGGAGGGCGGAGATTCTTTTGGATAATTGCATTACTGAAGGGCTTTAGATAATGGTAAAGATTTTACCAGAAAAGAATGGTTGGGAATTTCAGATATTAAAATTTTGCCATGCTGATTTTGTTTTGCTTCAAAGAGCTTTTTGGGGCTTCCCGCCTACGCTTTCGCTTCGCTCAAGCTTCGGCGGGCAGGCCCGCCAGTGCAACCCTTGCTTAATTGAGAATGGGTAGATTCAGGGTTCGGTACTTTTTTGACGGCAAAAGTTTTTCCCAAATCCCCCTGCTCACTTCGTTCGCTTCCCCTTTTACCCAGCCTTCGCTCTTCGAGCTTCGGCGGGCTGTCGCGAAAGGGGGAGTATTTGGTCGCTACGCGGCTTTATTGATCTCCGTCGAATGATGGGTTTCGCGAGTGTGTTCCGGCGTTAAGTCGCATAGGACGAGCTAGGACGAAGAGGACACATAGGACGAATAATAGGTCATAAGTCGCATAGGACGAGCTAGTACAAACAAGACTCAGCCTTCGTCCGCCGCAGCGGACTTCGGCGGACTTCGCAGATAGGACAAATATAAAAAACATCCGACACCCAATTAGTTAGACGCCCCAATGTTAGACGCCCCGACGTTAGACGCCCCGACGGGGCGTCTCTACTTAGAATAAACTTTCTAAAGCGTTCACCAAGATGACAGCGATCTCGGCGCGGTTGACGGGATTGGCAGGTCGGAAGCTGCCGTCGGGATAACCATTCACAAAACCGAGACAATTGGCCTGATCGACAAAGCCTGCGAACCAAGCTTCCTGGGGGACATCGGTGAAGCCAGAAGGGAGACAGACGGCTTCCTCGACTCGTCTATCGACGAGGTCCTGAAAAGCGATCAAAGCCATCTTGACTGCTTCGGCGCGATTGACAGGTAGGCTGGGACGAAACACTCTGCCAGCGTCACATTCCCCAGAAGGGTAGCCAGAAAGCCAGCCGTGGTCGAACATAAACTCAATAGAAGGGGCGAAATCATCTGTGGCTTCGATGTCGCAAAAACTAGTTTCCTCAACTTCCTCTGGGAGGAATCCAGCGACTTTGACACTCAAAACGGCAAGCTCTCCACGTGTGAGATTTTCGCTAGGATTGAAAAGCTGCTTCTCGGCAGCTGCAAGAGTCTGAGTCTCGTAGAGCGTCCTTACTGCTGGCTCGAACCAGGCGTACTCGGGAACGTCGGTATAAATCTGATGCGCGCTTTCCAGTCGCCAAACTGGTGCTAGCTGAAATCCAAAAGTGTCGCTACCGGACTCTGTGATAGCGCTAGTGCCGATATAATCTATTTTTCTCACGCGGATAACGTCTCCTGCGACTGCTCCGATGATATCAAATTCACCATCTAAATCAGTATGGGAATGAAAGTCACCGTTGAACCAAACCTCTGCTCGAATTAATTTTTCTTCTGAAGCGCTAGAAAAAACGCTGCCGGATATAGAAGCTGCGGCAAAAGCAACAGGGATGAAAATCAGTAAGAATACGAAGGAGAGTGCGGCTTTGAGCTTCATTTATTTTTAAATATTACCTATAGTAGGAAGCGATATTGGGACTGACACGGATGCAACCCCCCCCATCCCGCGTACGCGGGATCTCCCCCCTTAACCCTCCTTCGCTCTCCGAGCTACGGCGGGCAGGCAGGGGGGCTTCATCATTTCTTCTTTTTGATAGTGTTTTTTCGCTTTTTCGGAGCAGGCTTTTTTTTCTTGGGCGCGATTTTTTTAGCAACCTTCTTTACAACACTTCGAGCTTTGGCAGTTTTTTTCAAGACTTTTTTCTTTGCCGTAGATGCTTTTTTGCGGGCTTTTTTCTCGACACTGCCAGCCTGTTTTTCGACTTCTCTCAGAACCTCCACGGCTTTCTTTTGAGCGAACTTCACAGCACTGCCACCCTCACTCTCGGCTTTTTTCTTCAGCTCGGCGATGATTTCTTTGCCGCCCTCAATCAGCTCCTTGATAGTCTCACTCTCTTGGGCTTCTGAAATGGCGCTTTTACCGACTTTCAAATACTCCTGAAAAAGAGCTTCAAATTTCTTTTGAGAAGTTTTTGATGACTGCAATTTACTGCGGAGAGTTTTGCCACTCTCGCGCGCGAAAAGTAAACCGACCACACTTCCAATAAGTGAGCCGATAATGAAGGTTGATTTCTTGGAGAAGAGAGGCATTTTCACAGGGTTAAATCTGAGTAAAATATTAGCTCAACTTATGCAACTCTTCAAACAGCTCTGCGAGTTTTTCTGGATTCTTTTTGCGGGGATTTCCGTCGACCTCTATTCCGCTGCAGATATCGACTACATTTGGCTTGAGTTGTTTCACAGCCTTTGAGATATTCTTTGGGGTGAGTCCTCCAGCAAGAATGAAAAAAGGAATTTCATCACGAATACGGTGAATTAATTTCCAGTCGAAAGTTTGGCCAGTACCACCAAATTGCCCTTTTTTGAAAGCGTCTAAAACAATTCCATCGAGGTTTAAAAATTGCTGTAAATCCTCAAATGAATTTTCATTCTTTACTCGAAAAGCTTTCCAGACAGGGAGATCAAATTTGGCACAGAACTCAGGATCTTCTTTCCCGTGAAATTGCAAAACATCGAGCTCGCAAATGTCTGCAATCAAACGAATTTTCTCTGGATTTTCATCTACGAAAACTCCTACCAGATTTACGTCTGGAAAATTTGTCTTGATGTCGAGAGCGAGATTGGCTGCCGCATCGGGGCCTAGCGTTCGTGGAGATTCTTCAAAAAAATTCAAACCCAAAAATTCTGCGCCCGCTTTCACAGATGCCTCTGCATCTCCAAGATTGGTAATCCCGCAAACTTTGACTTTTGGAAGCAAAAAAATGACTTAATTAACTTGTTTAATTTACCTTCGACACTCTTCAAGTGCAATAAGAAAGATTGGATGTCGGAATAGGGATAGGACCCATCCTTCGTTTCGCTCCGCTCAACTACGGAGGGCAGGCTCTTGATTAAAAGATTTACATGATTGCTTTTTAAATCCTCCTAAAAACTTGTTGGGAAAAATAAATTCTTACTTTGGAATAGAATCTTACTTAACTGAGTGTGAGCAGAATAGAGGTTCGGTACTTTTTTGCCGTCAAAAAAGTACCACAAAAAACCGCCGACTGTGGGGAATTTTTGCGGACTACATCAACTTACTCACTAAAAAATCCAATGATTCGCTGCGCTCACTGGATTTTTTTACGTTCGTTTCGTTGGTAGTTCGGATGGACAAAAATTCCCCAATGTCGGGGGGACTGTTTTTAAAACCAGCAGGATGCATAGGTTTATTGCGTCAACTCAATTAGCTTGGCTTCAATATTTTCTGATTTGAGGATGGAGGTGCCGACCAGAATTGCATCAACTTTACCTTTTAATTTTTCCACATCTGCGCGAGAGGAAATCCCACTTTCGCTGACGATGATTTTTTCAGCTGGGATTTTTTTCACTAAGTCAAAAGTCGTCTGCAGGTCGATCTCGAGTGTGTCGAGATTACGATTATTAATCCCAATAATTTCTGCTGAAGTTTGTAGAACTTTCTCCAAGTCGGCTTCATCATGGACTTCGACAAGACAATCTAAACCTGTTTTTTTCGCTTCTAAAATGAGATTTTCGATTTTGTCAGCCTCTAAAATTCTCGCGATCAATAGCACCACATCAGCACCAAATTGTCTGGCTTCTAGTAATTGATATTCATCAAAAATAAAATCTTTGCGCAGGAGTGGGAGCTTACTAATCTCATTCGCTTCGTCTAAATCCTCGAGGCTGCCACCAAAAAATTTCGTGTCGGTCAGGACGGAGATGGCGGCGGCGTGATCGTTGTAAAGGGAAACGATTTTTTGGAGTTGCCCTTCGACTCGCTTCGCTCGCTCAGGGTCTCCGTCCCTTGCTTTCGCTCGGGACTCCGAAGGGGATGTGCGTTTGAATTCGGCGATGAGACGTGGCAATGAGACGTGGCGATGCCGCGTCTCTACTGCGGCCCGAAAATCACGCACAGAAGGTTCGACAATTTCGCGGAGAGCTTCGATGGGGGTGACGGCTTTGGCGGCCTCAAGCTCGGAGCGTTTATTAGCGACTATTTGATCGAGGATATGGGTCATTGTTAGGTTCTAAAAGATAGGGAATCGGATTTTTTAATTTTCTGGATCCCCGCATTCGCGAGGATGTTATATTTAACAATAATTATAGGATTTAGGCAAGGTTAGTAGATTGATAAAAACGCTTATTTCTGCTAAAATAACTAGATAAATTGCAAAAAGACACACTCATTCTACAAAAAATAAACAAACAGCGCATCTTGCCTTACAAAAGCCAAAAAACAGCGCGAAAAACTAGGATTCCGCAAGTAAAGCGGGTGTTTGCAGTATTTCTGGCCTCTTTAATGGCGATTTCGAGCTCTCCACTACCTGTTCTCGCTGAAGAGGTTTCGAAGATTGAGGCGAAATTCTTGGAAGGTGAGATTCTGACTGCGGAAATCGAGCAGCTATCGGAGGTGAAGCCGGAATTGAAAAAAACCCACAAAGAGGAGCGTAAGGAAAAGATTCAAGAAGCACGAGATGATAATGATAAAAAATGGACTGAGCGAATCGTACTCGGCAAATTGGAGCGAGGCAGTGACGTAGAGGACGTACTCGGAAAACGTAAGGACGCGGAAAAAGTTATTGCTGATCTGAAAGATGCCGGGGTGATTACAACTTTGGCGGATGAGATTACCGGTGAAGAAAAAGAAATCAATCCGACGCTGGTCGAGTCTCAGGAAGACGATGAAATTCTCGAAACGGAAGGGACGCCATACGAGACAGAAATTCAGATTGACTCTACACAGCCAATCGTACTCGCAGAAAATTCAGAAGCAGCAGGCGAAGTTCTCTCAGCTGAAACAAGTGACCAGCAAGTGGCTGAGGACACCACACCGGAAGTTCATGAAGAGGTTCGTTATTTCAACTGGAATGCAAACGAGGTGGAGGGGAGTCATGAGGAAAATAAAATTCTCTACCGTGACTTGTGGGATTCCTCAGATTTACTCGTGACGATGGATGAGCTGGGTGTGAAGGAAGATATCATTCTCAAAGACGCGCTAGCACCGACGGAGTTTCGCTACATCGTCGAAACCATTGGTCTCGAACTAGAAACGACGGATGACGGTGGCTATGTCTTCACCGATCAAAATGGCGAAGAGAAATTTTATACACCGGCGCCGAATATTACCGACGCGGAGGGAAAATTCGTGGAGGATGGAATTCGCTATGAGCTGGGTTGGGGCGCTGAGGCTGATATTGATACTGATACGGAAGAGATCGCTTCGTCGTCCCGCCAGGGCGGGACTCCTCGCGATGACGTTCTGATGGAAATTAAGTTTGATGAAAAGGAAGGTGAAACCATTAGCGATGAAAAATCTGAGAACGTTGGAGACTTGAACGAGGTGAAATGGTTCGAGAAGGGTGTGCGTAAGAGCGCGTTACTTTTCGACGGTGAAGATGACATGGTCGAAATCCCTAGGGATTTCGAAATGGGGAAGACAATGACAATCTCGGCATGGGTTCGTAGTGGAGAATACCAAACGGCTCAAGTCGTCGGCGTCGGTCGTCACTCAATTCACCAAGACGAGAACAAGGGCTGGAAAGTGATGTTTCGCGTGGGTGATAAAAATGTAGGTGTGACTTGGGAGACTTCGGCACTGTATCTGGAACGCTGGTATCACTTAGTCGCGACTTTCGACGGGGAGAAGATTCAAATCTTCGTAGACGGCAAGTCGGAAAATTATCAGATGACTGAGGGCAGGCTCACTCCAAATGATGCACCAATCCTGATCGGTGGAGGTAATGGAAATTTCAAAGGCGTGATTGACGAGGTGAAGATTTATAACAAGGCTCTGAGTGAAGGAGAAATTCTAGAGCTGCATGAGAAGTATCTGGAGCCTGAGGCAGCTAGTACTGATACGGAAGAGGTCGCTTCGTCGGCTACGCCTCCTCGCGATGACGAAGACTTGGAGGAAGTTGGTGCTGATACAGAAGAGGTCGCTTCGTCGGCTACGCCTCCTCGCGATGACCCTTCGACAAGCTCAGGGCAGGCGGAAGACTTGGAGGAAGTTTCTACTGAGGAGGAAATAGAAGTAATTGAGGAGAGTGATTTAACCGAGGAGGAGCTGACGGCTATACGGGAGGCGGAAGCTGAGATTGAATTTGAAGCTGACACGGAAGAAGTCGCTTCACCCCTCGACGAGCTCGGGGTTCGCGATGACGACGCTGAAGATGAAGCTGAGGCTGATACCGAAGAGGTCGCGTCGTCGGCTACGCCTCCTCGCGATGACGAAGATGGAACCGCAGATAACACAGATTTAGCAGATGACACAGATGCGGAGGAAGTTGGTGCTGATACGGAAGAGGTCGCTTCACCCCTCGACGAGCTCGGGGTTCGCGATGACGACACTGAAGATGAAGCTGAGGATGATATTGAAGAAACCCCCCTCCCCTTCGGGGATCCCCCCTTGTCCCAGCCTGAGGCGGGCGTAGCAGGGGGGCAGTCTAGTGGGGAAGCTGATGTTGAGCTCGAGGGCGAGCAGCCGCTCGCCCCTACGGATGTTCCAGCGGAAGAAAATCCAGAGACGTCATTTGTCGATTCGTTAAAAGCTTTCTTCTTGCCTGTGGCTAACGCAGAGGAGGAATCGCAGATTGACGCTGATTCAGCAGATGATGCAGATGCTATCTCAGAGTCGGAGGTGATTGAGCAGTTTGATGATGAGGTTGTGATCGAGGAAATTGTGGATGGTGGTGAAGTTATTGAGGAGGTTGGGACTGATTCCGAAGAGGTTGCTTCACCCCTCGACGAGCTCGGGGTTCGCAATGACGACGCTGAAGATGAGGTTCAGGTGGATCTGACGACCACACCTGAACCAGCGGAGTTTGTGGATCCGGGGGAGGAGTTTGCGGAGGAAAGCTTGAAGGATCTTTTGGAGGAGGGAACTGAAGCTGGTACTGATACCGAAGAGGTCGCTTCACCTCAGCAAGCTGAGGTTCGCGATGACGAAGACTTGGAGGAAGTTGGTGCTGATACAGAAGAGGTCGCTTCGTCGGCTACGCCTCCTCGCGATGACGAAGATGGAACCGCAGATAACACAGATTTAGCAGATGACACAGATGCGGAGGAAGTTGGTGCTGATACGGAAGAGGTCGCTTCACCCCTCGACGAGCTCGGGGTTCGCGATGACGAAGACTTGGAGGAAGTTTCTACTAAGGAGGAAATAGAAATAATCGAAGAGAGTGAGGTGGAGAAGTTTTTTGCTCCGGAAGATCAGGAGAAAATCGAAATCGTAATTGCGGAGGAAGTCGAGATTGGCGTCGATGAATTTGGCGAGATTGTGATTTTGACAGAGCAAGAGGCTTTTGCGCAGTCGAGTGCAATCGTCCAGGAAGTGGAAGAAGCAGACGGAGTGGTATTGCGAAGATACAAGCTGAGGCTGGTGGTCGATGTAGATTCTGACACCGAAGAGGTCGCTTCGTCGGCTACGCCTCCTCGCGATGACCCTTCGACAAGCTCAGGGCAGGCGGAAGACTTGGAGGAAGCTGGTACTGATACGGGAGAGGTCGCTTCACCTCAGCAAGCTGAGGTTCGCGATGACGAAGACTTGGAGGAAGCTAGTACTGAGGATGAAATAGAAGTAATCGAGGAGAGTGATTTAACCGAAGAGGAACTGGCGGACATACGAGAGGCTGAAGCGGTTATTGAATTTGAAGTTGACGCGGAAGAGAACCCCCCGTCCGCTGACGCGGACACCCCCCTTGACAGGGGGGCTACTTCGCCTGACTCTTCTGTAGCGGGAGACGTTGAGGTTGAACTCGAGGGCGAGCAGCCGCTCGCCCCTACGGAAGACGTTGAAGCTATCACAGAGCCTGAGGTCATACCGGAACCAGCGGATGATGAAACCGCAGATGACACAGATGCGGAGGAAGTTGGTGCTGATACGGGAGAGGTCGCGTCGTCGGCTACGCCTCCTCGCGATGACGAAGACTCCGAGGAAGTTGGTGCTGATACAGAAGAAACCCCCCTCCCCTTCGGGGATCCCCCCTTGTCAGGGGGGCAGTCTAGTGGGGAAGCTGATGTTGAGCTCGAGGGTGATGTTGAGCTCGAGGGTGAGCAGCCGCTCGCACCTACGGAGGAATCTGAGGAAATAGTTGAAGAGGCTCCAGTCGAAATCGAAGCTGAGAATTTGAGTGCTGATATCTTAGATTTGGAACAGGTCGAGGAAGCGAATGAGGAAGCTGAGCCAGCAGATACGACGGATACGACCCGTCCTTCGCCTGAGGCTACGGAGGGCTCCGCCCAGGCTTCGTCCCTTGACGGGACTACGCCGGGCTTCGCGGGAGAGGTCGCTTCACCTCAGCAAGCTGAGGTTCGCGATGACGAAGACGCGGAAGAAGTTGGCACTGATACGGAAGAGGTCGCTTCACCTCAGCAAGCTGAGGTTCGCGATGACGAAGAATCTGAGGAAGCTGGTACTGAAGATGAGGCTAGTACTGATACGGGAGAGGTCGCTTCACCTCAGCAAGCTGAGGTTCGCGATGACGAAGGCTTGGAGGAAGCTGAGGCTGAAGATGAGGCTAGTACTGATACGGGAGAGGTCGCTTCACCTCAGCAAGCTGAGGTTCGCGATGATGACACTGAAGATGAAGCTGAGGCTGATACGGGAGAGGTCGCGTCGTCGGCTACGCCTCCTCGCGATGATGACACTGAAGATGAAGCTGAGGCTGATACGGGAGAGGTCGCGTCGTCGGCTACGCCTCCTCGCGATGACGACGCTGAAGATGAAGCTGAGGCTGATACCGAAGAGGTCGCGTCGTCGGCTACGCCTCCTCGCGATGACGAAGGCTTGGAGGAAGTTGGTGCTGGTGCAGTGGAATTACCGAAAACGCTGAAGCTAGCGAATGGGACAGTCCTGACTTATCCGCTCGATGTCGATCCGTCTACTTACATTCGGCTCGTGAATCGGGGTGCTCGCACTTTTGCTCCGAATTTCGAAGATGGTAATCAGCATGGTCGCTACTCACAGACAAATAATCCGGGTGCTATTAATAGAGGGACGGAGGGTTTCATTCCGCAAAATGGTCTCGTCGGCTACTGGCCGATGGATGGTGATTGGAGCGACCATTCCACAAATTCAAATAATGGAACGGCTGCCGGTGACGCTACTTTCACCGACTCAGGGAAATGGGGTGAGGCGGGGAGTTTCGATGGGACGGGGGATTGGGTGACTCTCGCTGATTCGCCAAGTTTAAGTGTTTCGAGTGCTATTACTTTGGAGGCGTGGGTGTACCCTAAAGAAAGTGGTCTTTATGCCATAATAACAAAACAGTATGATTATCAACTTTTCTTAAATTCCAACAATACTGTTTTTATGAGAATTATTAACGATTCTACACAGCTAAGCAGTAGTGGTACTGTTTCTATTAATGCTTGGAATCATATTGTAGGAACATGGGATGGTTCTACAATGAAATTGTATATCAATGGTAGTCAAGATTTAAATACAGAAGAAGTATCTGGAACAATTGCTGATACTGGTTATTTGGTTGATATTGGTGCAAGAGTGGAAACCAGTTTCCCTTTCAATGGCTCTCTGGATGACGTCGCAATCTGGAATCGCGCGCTCACTGCGACCGAAATCGCGGCGATGTATAACGGTGGGAGAGTCGCTGCGGCGAATCCGCAGGTGACGGCGGTGGACTCAAATGGTGCGGAATTTATTGGTAACAACACAGGTAGTTCTCAAGATTGGACAGCGGCAGATGAGAGTTTGCGAACGAATGTGGCGGGCTCAAAAGTTCGCTACACAACCGAGACAGCTTCGGAAATTTTTGCTGGTATGACGCTCTCACCGGCGGGTGGAATCGTCCGCGTCACCATAGATAAAGACACGGATCAGGAAATCGTGAATGAGATCGATACCTACGCCGAAACTATCCAAACCGAGCAAAAAGTACTGCTGGCGACGGGACTACGAAACACTACGCATACAGTGGAATTAGAACTTACCGGAGCCAAAAATCCTAAAGCGGATGCCTACGAAAGTGGCGTGGAAAATGTGCAGAATGGGCTGGTCGGTTGGTGGAAATTGAACGAGTCGACACTGGCGGATGGCTCGACAATTACAGATTATTCAACAAATTCAAATAACGGAACAACAGTGGGTACGATGACATCGGCGGATTCAGTAAACGGAGTAATCGACTCGGCGCTGGATTTCGAAGGGACGGATGATTATGTGAACATGGGAGCTGATACAAGTTTAAAATTTGGTACAGGTGATTTCACTACTGGGGCGTGGATAAAAACGGGAGCAATCACAGGATCGGATGTTTTTATTGCAAAACATGATGCTAGTGCAAATGGGTTTAGATTTTATGTGAATAGCTCTGGGCAACTTGGATGTGTTATAAGGGGAGGAGCTACTACAGGTTGGGTTTCAGCGAATACTGTTATGAATGATGGGGCTTGGCACCATGCTGTCCTGGTAAGAAGTGGCTCAACAGCCTATATATATCTGGATGGTGTCCTCGATGGAACTTTTGGTAATGCCAATGGTGACCTTACGACTAACTATGCGCTTGCTGTTGGAGCAGTATATTACGGCTCAGCTTCTGAATTTTTTGATGGCTCTATCGATGACGTCGCGATTTATAATCGGGCGCTGAGTACAGCCGAAATTTCCGCACTCTACGAATCCAAATTCGCTTTCAATCTGGATTACATCGAAACGCATCCGAGCCAGTACGAATTGTCTGGAACAGGGATTGCGAGTACGGCGGATAGTGGGACGACTACTACTATAGTGGACGCGGCGCTGACACAAGCGGATGATTATTGGAATGGCTATGCGCTGGAATTCACCTCCGGGAGTAATAATGGAGAAGTGGTTTACATTTCCGACTTCGACGCGGGGACGGATACGCTTACCTTCACTCCGGCGGTGGGGACGGCTGCTAGTACGGAGACATTCAAACTGAGTCCGGATGGAATCAAAATAGGGAGTCGGGCAACCAGAGGGGTTGCTTCGTCGACTGCGTCTCCTCGCAATGACATTGCCTTCGAAGTAGTGGGGAATGTGCCGACGGATAAGGATGGGAAAGCGAAGAAGGGGACTTTCTCGATTTGGGTAAATCCAACATTCGCCTACGGTGCGGACACAAATAAACATTACGTTTTCGATACTGGTCTCCAGCGTCTTTATTACGATGGGGTGGGTGATGAGTTCCACTTCGAAATTTACAATCCCGCGTCCGCGGGACAGGCTCAGGGTAGTTGGAACGCTGTGGATGTGACGTCGGATTCACAGAGCTTCTCGGCTCACGATAATCTTCACATTGTGGCTAGCTGGGATGCCGACAGTGGATTGAAGCTTTTCGTGAACGGAGACAAAAATGTGAAGAGCGTGAAATGGGATGCGCAAGGTCTGAGCGCAGGATTCAAAGAATTTACAATCGGGGCGAAGGGTGATCACATCGCGCGGGAGCTAGACAGCAATCTGGTCGCGTACTATCCGATGGATGGAGACTGGAAAGATGCTTCTAAAAACTCGAATGATGGGACGGCGAGTGGGGCGAGCTTCACTGACGCGAAATTGGGGGCGAAGGCGGCGGGATTCGACGGGACGGATGACTATGTCATAAATAGTACCGCGGATTTTCGCAGTTCTGATTCACAAGGTTCTATATCTGCATGGGTAAAATTTGATACGACAGGTTCTTATCAAGTGATATTTAGCAGTGCTGATTATGCTTCAGCAAACAAATATATCGAGCTCTTTATCAGGCCTGAAGGGAAGATTGCTTTTGCCCAGTGGAATGCGGACGGCGGAAGCGATACGCATATATATGGCGACACGGTTTTGTCAACGAACACTTGGTATCACACAGCTATTACCTCTGATGGCTCAACCTATGCAATATACGTGAATGGTGAAGCAGAGTCACTAACTGTCCAAACTGGCACCAATAATGGAGATTGGTTTGCCGATACAGATGGTCGTGATGATTGGACAATGGGTGTCATAAAATACAACAGCACCTTGACTAGTTATATGGATGGCTCTCTCGATGACGTCGCGATTTACAATCGGGCACTTTCTAGTGCCGAAATATCGCAGCTCTACCAGAAGGACGCGCTGACACATCACGGTGATTCGCTGGATCAGGCGGGTGGGGGAGTTTTGAATTCCAAAGATCTCGTCGGCTACTGGAAAATGGACGGTGACTTCAGTGATTTCTCAGGACAAGGGAATGACGGAACTGCTGCGGGTGGAGCGACTTTCGATGACGATGGGAGATTCGGTAAGGCGGGGAGCTTCGATGGGGCGGATGATTGTGTGGTTGTACCGTACTCAGCTGATGCACAGATTGCCAATAATCTGACACTCAGCTTTTGGGTGAAAAATGATGGTGCTGGAAGCACTATTTTTGCTAAACATTATACCAATGCGAATAGAGCAATTTATTTAGCGCTTAGTGGCACGACGGGTAAGGTAAATTTACAACTCAACGATTCTGATGATACCGGTTATGCTCATACTACAGATGGATCGCTGAGTGTTGGACAGTGGCATCACATATCGGCTACGTATGACAAGACGACAGGTAAATCAAATATTTATCTAGATGGAACTTTAGATAGCACTTCCTCTTTTGGCAGTCTTGATTTAATGCAGCCAGAGATTCCATTTACTATTGGATGTTATTTGAATAGCACAGATGGATCTGTGTTGAGAACCTTCTTCGATGGCTCTATCGACGAAGCTGCAATCTTCTCTCGTGCGCTCACAGCTGCTGAAATCGCGGCGATGTATGCGGCGCAAGCAGGGAGCTATATAACGTACGAAACACCGGAGGCGACGACGGAGATTATCGCTGGACTGGACACCGGACCAGACCGTGGAATCGCGCGAGTAACAATCGACGAAAATACGCCGCAGGAAAGCATTACCGAAATCGATACTTACAATACTACGACGGCTGCGAATCAAAGGTTCCTCGTCACGACGGGGCTGGACTCCAAGCAGCATACTGTGAAGATCGAGAATGCGGGAGTGGGGAATCGGAATGCGGAAGGGCTACGCGCGGAGCAGATCAAGACAAGTAATCTGAAGGGTTATTGGAAGATGGACGAGGGAGCGAGCGGAGCGAGCGTCTCGATCGCGGATTCGAGTGGTAACTCAAATACTGGTACGACCGCCGGTACAAACAACCTGGCGGTGAGTGGAAAATTCGATAACGGGAGAGATTTCAACGGGAGTGATGATTATGTAGATTTAGGGAGTGATACAGATTTCGATTTAGGGTCTACATATACTGTATCATCTTGGATTAAACGCGGCTCCACTTCGGCAGGTGATCAGTTTATTATAAATAGATTTAGTACTGGAGGATGGGGACTTTTGATGGCGCCAAACAACAATGTTCAATGGGTTTTATATGGCTCATCAACCATGTATTCGGTTTCGACAATTGCTGATCTTGATAGTTGGCATCACATCACAGTTACTAGAGATTCTGCTGGAACAGCTAGTATATATATTGATGGGAAACTAGGTAACACGGCAAGTTTTGCAACGGCTAGTGGAACTGGTCTTGATTTGTATATCGGTAAAAGAATCTTAGGAAGTAGTTATTTCGATGGCTCTATCGACGAAACTGCGATCTGGAATACTAATCTCTCTGCTGATGAAGTCGTGGCGCTCTACAACGCTGGGCGTACGAGTCATCCAGCGGTGGCGACGAAATTCGTGGAGACGCAAAGTAACGCGTCAGTCAGCAGCTCAGCGATGACTGTCAATAACAGAATCATCGACGATGTCATCGTCCAAGATTACGCGACTCTGCCGAATGCGGTGCAATTCCCAGATAAAGGGAATATTTCTGAAACTCAGCATGAAGGCACGATCGAAGCGTGGGTACAGACGAGCTGGGCGGGGAATGATGGAGTATTTCACACAATTCTTGATACGCGTGATGGTAGCGCGCTTAACGGTATAGTTTTGTACAAAAATAGCACCAATACTTTATCGATTAATTTTAATGATAATTCTTCCAATGTTGCTATTTTGGATTATGCTGTAGATGCGACGAGCTGGCCGGCGGACACTCCGCATCATGTTTTAGTTAGATGGGGAAAAGTGACAAGCTCTAAGATGAGTTTCGCGCTTTATTTGGATGGCAAAAAAGTGGCTGAAAATAAATCTTATGTGCGAACTCCGTCGAATCATGTACAGCTAAAGTTAGGACAAGTTCGTGATGGGATTGTTTCTGAAACTTACGACTTCGACGGTGCGATTTACGATCTCGCGATTTACCCAACAGCGTTTGAAGACGGTGGGGTTTCAGTCAACGCTTACGCTGTGCCGAATAGTGAAGTTTGGTCTGCCTACAACAGCAGAGCGGAAGAGACGGAGAAAATCGAGAGCTTGGTGATAGACACAGATACGACGGTGAATGCGACGGATGCTTCGACAACGACTTTCTTCCTCGAGCGTGGGGGATTACTCACTGACGTGGCGGAGCAGGATAGTGGTCTCGTCGGTTACTGGAAAATGGATGAAGACCCAAGTGGGACGGCGCCACAGGTCAAAGATTATTCTGGCAGTGGGAATCATGGGACATCGGGAGGTACGATGCTGACGGGAGATCTCGTGACGGGGAAATATGACAGTGCGCTGGATTTCGACCAGACTGATGATTATATCGGAGTACCCGCAGCTGCGATTCCTGCTGGCAATGAAATATCGATTTCAATGTGGGCATTGGCGGACTCTGAGCATGCCAATAGTACTATTTGGTTCGAGGATGCTAATGGGCGTGTCGCCAATGTGCATTTGATCTACAGCAACGGCAACACTTATTGGGATTGTGGAGTGGACGGAGATGGCTATGATCGTATCGAAAAAGCTAATCCTAGTCCGGCCATCACCGGTGAATGGCATCATTGGACGTTTACCAAAAATGCCGTCACAGGAAGCATGAAAATATATCTAGATGGAAGTTTGTGGCATAGTGACACAGGCAAGACGAAGCCACTTACTACTCCGAACACCACAGGTTTCATCGGCAAGAATTCTACTCATGTATTCAACGGAAAACTGGATGATGTCGCGATATTCAATCGTGAGCTCACAGCTGATGAAATCAGCAATCTCTACCAGACACATCCAAGCCGCACTTACGACGACGCGACACTGGCGACTTCGGTCAATGCTTATGTCAATGGAATCGAAACAACTATTAACTCAGTCCTCGGTGGTACTTACGCGAGGCTGAATGACAGCGATGGTCTGACGCAAATCGATACCAGCATTACAGTTGACTCGATCGTCAGCTCAGCGAATATCCCATCAGCCGGCTTCCTGTATCTCGGTAATCCGACGGGCAACTTGAAACGGGAGAAAGTATATTATTCGAGCTATAGCTCGAATGTTTTCTCTGGTCTCAAACGCGGAATCGATGGGACTAATCTCGGCAACTGGGCGAATAATACAGTCGTGGAAGTAGTGGGTGCTGTGACACTGGCGACGGCGCCGGCGAGTGGGGATGATTTGTTTATAGCTTATAGCTATAGTGGTGATGCTGTGGATAGAGCGCATCAACCCCGCGGGTCCGCGGGACCCGAGGGGTTGTTCCTTGATACAGCGACGAAAGCATCGGATGGCTGGAGTGAGAATGATCCGAGTCTCGTCGGGTATTGGGCGCTGGATGGGAATTATTTAGACAGTTCCGGCAACTCAAATAATGGAACGTGGACTGATGCGAATGCTTCGAAACAAGGCTTCCCAAATGGTAAATATAGGGAGGCGGCGGAATTCGATGGGACGGATGATTATGTAAGTGTTACTGATTCAAGCGAACTTGATTTGACGGGGAGCTGGACAGTTTCGTCTTGGGTCAAACCACAACAGCTAAAAGATTATGGCAATGTATTTTGGAAATCCAGCTATGCTTCTGGTGGAGCTTCTGCTGGATACGGCTTGATTACTTTCGCTGATGGTCATTGGAGTTGGCAGCATGGTGATGGCGTGTGGGTGGATACTTCCGGAGGGACGGCAGGCTCATTAGCTGACAATCAGTGGTCTTTCGTGAGTATTACCTACGATGGTACGAACGTTCGGACTTATCATGATGGAGTTTTGCAAGCGACTGATGTCCAGGGATCGATACTTGCAGATACTTACAACCTAAGAATCGGAGCAGACACAGAAAATAATAGGTTTTTCGACGGCTCAATCGACGATATCGCGATTTTCTCACGAGCGCTTTCTAAAGATGAAGTGGTGCGGATGTACTCCGAGGGTGTGGCGACGCATAGTGAAAATACTTCGGTCGCTGGTCAGACTGCTCTCGCGAAATTGCGGGGTTCGGAAATTTCAGCAGTCTTGGACAAATACAGCGCGAGTAGCGGAACAGGTCAGTTTATTATCGACGAAGGTACTGCTGGAGAAAGACGCGTGCTAGTAGATGGCAGTAGCGAGACGGCATTAGCGAAGATTAAGTCCCTGGCGACTAAATTGGCTGATGATGTGATGCATACCGTTCGAATGATTTCGGGTGTTGCAACCCAGCCTTCGCTCGCTGCGGCGAGCTACGGCGGGCAGGCGGGCGGGACGGATACACATCTAAACGCGTGGCAGGCGAATGGACATGCGCCGATTCTCAAATCAGCTGCTAGCTCAGAGATCGCTTACGCGGAGCCTGTCGCGGATCTGAACCCCGAGGAAACTCCAGAGAATTTGATTAATCTGGAAAATGCAATCGGGGGAAATGATAGCTATACAAAATTGCTCGTTCATTCCGACACCAAAGAAAATACAACCACGTTTACAGATTCTTCTACGGGGGCGAGTGAGACTCATCTCATTACTACACCGGAAACGACTTCAACTTCGATTTATCCGATCACAAGTGGGATGCTGAGTAGCTCTGGAATGACGGCTTACACAGCTGCGCTCGTGGTGAATGCTACTCAAGATAGTGCATGGCATACGGATTCGGCTAGTGCAGGAGCATATATCGCCATCGATCTCGGTAGTGGCAATGCGCAGGAATTCCTCAAGGCGCGAATACAGGCTGGCAGTAGTGGTTATGCTGGAAATTATACTGTGCAGTATTCCGACGACGCTTCGACTTGGAGTGACGCAGCGACGGGATTTGTTCCTAGTAGTGCTGGTTGGAATGAAAAAACTTGGAGTAATCCGGGTAGTCACCGTTACTGGAGAATTTATCTAACGAATGCGCCAGGGGGAGGCTCGTGGCTCAATGAATTGGAATTTTACTCAGAGGCGAATGATGCGCATCACTTCGCTCCGAAGTTTGGTAGCTCGGCGATGAGCTTCGATGGGACGGGGGATTACCTCAGTGTGCCGGATCATGCGGATTGGAATTTCGGAACGGGAGACTTCACCATCGATACTTGGATGAAGACAGCTCAAAACGGAACTACATCAATAACCGAGCAATGGGAATACTCTGGAACTGCGACACAGTGGGCTAATAGCGCATGGCAAGTCACTAAAAATATTGACAATACAGTCAGGGTTAGAGTTTCAAACGGATCTTCCGGAGTAGCGGCGGATTCTGTAACAAAAATCAATGATAATAGTTGGCATCACATAGCAGCTGTCCGCGATGGCAACACTTTACGATTTTTCATTGATGGCGTTCAGGAAGACACTGCCGATGTAACTGGAGTTACAGTACCAAACTCAACAAGACCTGTTTGGGTTAGCGAAACCCAAGCAAGTACAACGCCTGAATTTAATGGCACTATCGATGAAGTCCGCATCAGTAACTCAGCGCGCTGGACAGCGAACTTCACGCCGCCGAAAGAGACTTATACTTCGGATGCGAATACGAAGCTTTTGATTCATTCTAATAACACAGCCACAGATGGCACAGGTGCGACCACCTTCACAGATAGTGGGGCGACGACTCATACGGTGACAGCGAATGGGGACGCGCAGCACTTCACTCCTAAATTCGGCGCGAGCTCGATGAAGTTCGATGGGGATGGGGATTATCTAAGTGTGCCGGACAGTGATGATTGGGATTTCGGAGCGGAGGATTTCACTGTTGATTTCTGGCTGAATGCGAAATCATTGTTTGACGATGAAACGATGGTTGGTTGGTATGTCGATAGTGATAATTTCTGGGATGTCGAATTCTATGGCGCTGACGGGGTTGGCTTGAGGCTACGAGCGAAAGCATCAGCCAGTTACATCACTACTCCAAGCAAAGCTGCTCATGGTCTGGCGTTAAACACATGGCACCATATTGCCGTAGTCCGCAGTGGCAGCGATTTTATGGTTTTCGCCAATGGTGAGAAAGTCGCGACTGGTAGCTCTAGCTCTAGCATGCCGACAGGCAGTAGCGCTCTCTGGATCGGGAGAAATGGATTAATCACAACTAGATATCTCGATGGCTCTCTCGACGAACTTCGTATCAGTAAAGGTGTGGCGCGGTGGACGAAGAACTTCACGCCGCCGGCGGGCCCATATGATATTGACGTGCCGACGGAGGAGGGCGAGGTGGTTTTAGGGAATATCGAGGGGATTGATGAAAATAGGGTGAATGATGTGGAGTATTGGGATACTTCGACAGCTCTGACCCCAGGGGTTGTCGCAACCCCAGGGGTCGAGCAACGCTCGAACCTTCTAGTGGACTTGTCATCTAGCGCTACGGAAGCGACCGTGGAGCGAGTGGATCATCTGCCGGACTCAGGAGTGGTGAAAATTGAAGATGAGTACATCAAATATGGCGCGAAGGGAACGGATGGAATCGCTACTTCGAAGCTGCTGAATCTGCAACGTGGCTACAATGACACTACGGCTGCGGCGCATACGGTCGCGAGCTCAGAAGAGCTGGTGGCCTCGCTGAGTAATGTGGTTGAGACATTCATTTATGACACGACGAAAGACACTGTGGATAGCGGCTGGCGCAGTGATTCCACAAAATCGTGGTACTCCGAGCAGTCCGGTCCGACGCGTTGTCCGAGTGGATATGCGGATAGCGGAAGTGCGAAATGTACACGGGCTTTCCCAGAGGTAGCGGTGATCGTAGTGGCGAATGCCTATGTCTATATTTATGAGGCGGAAAGTCGAGAGCTGTGGATGCGCTTCGATAATACTGGCAGCACGACTGTGTCGACCCAAGGTATTCTCAAACGAGCTGGTGATTTGAACACGGCTGGTTTCGCGCTCAATAGCAAAATCTATGTTGGTAACGCGAATTACTTTTTGACCGCGATAGATTTCTCTACTGATACGGCAAAAGATTACGTTAGTGCTTTCGGTGCGAATTATGGTCCGGCGAATTACAATGGCAAGATTTCCCAAAGAAATACGGCGACTGGTTGGACTTACGATAATGTTACTGCGAAACGAATTCTCGCTGGTGCAGTTCGTGATGTCCACGCTGCGGTCATCGACGGTAAAACCTATGTCGGTGTCGCGCTGGATACAGGTGTGAGTATCATCGATGAAGCGGCTGGGACGGTGGTGGATATCGTGGCGACGACTGCGGATTATGTGAAGGTTCAAAAAATTCAGCTGGCGTCAGACGGTTATTTCTATCTGCTGAGTGACAGGAGTGCGACGGCGGGCGGACATCTCAATATCTTCAGCTCACTGCCGACAGCGGATACCTCCATAGCGTACTACGGGACGAATAGTCGAGAGGTGAATAATTCCTCGACTCCGGCTTCTTATGTTGATTCCACGATGGTTGGTAATGACTTCGCGATAACCGAGGGCACTTCGCCATTCGGCGGCAATACGATTTACCTCGGTAAGAATGATGGTGTGGCGGTGATTCAAGAAAAACGCGGGGACATGAATAATGGTTCGGTGAAGTACATCACGACGGATTACACGACGGAAGAATTAGTCGGTGATGTGCGGGGATCGTGGTCATTCGATGAGAGTGGCGATATCGGTGATGGTAGTGAATTACTCACGAACGGTGCTTTCACTTCGGATATTACGAGTTGGACACCTTACTACGGATCTAGCACAGGCGGCACGGTGACCTGGGATTCTGGCACAGTCAAAATATTACAAGGTTCGAACTCTGCGGCGATGGGAGCAAGTCAGGCAGTCACTACTATCGCGGGTCACACTTATTATGTCCAAGCAGAGGTGACGGCGGACACTTACGGCTCTGGTTCCAGATTGAGAATCGGCTCATCGGTGGGGTCAAGCAGTGTCTATGATAGTGGTGCTGTCGGTGTCGGAACGCACAGCTACACATTCGTCGCAACTGGCTCAACAACCTATATCAGCCTGTATTTCGGCGGAACAGCGACTACCTACGGCAAATGGGATAATGCAACTGTAAAAGAACTTGTCGTAGATAATTCCGTCAAAACCAACAACCTGACAAATAACGGTACAGCTACTTTCGCCACAGCCGGTGTGCGGGGGAAGGCGGCGAGTCTCAATGGAAGTTCGCAATACTTGAGTACCTCGACTGTTTCTGACTTCAGTGATCTAGACACCGGTACGATTTCTGGTTGGTTCAACGCTGACGCTGGAAGTGGTGTAATTTTTAGTACGTCGAATGGATCAGCGGGGACTGATTATATGAATATTGGAGTCGGGAGTTGGACGGGTAGTTATGATGACGAAAGTTTTCTTTGGCAGATAAGCAAAGATGGCTCAAACACAGTGATGGGCTTCGTTCGAAATGGAGAAAATTATTATGTTGATGGCCAATGGCATCAATTCGCAGTCGTGGTAGGAGAAAGTTCTAATACGATTTATATCGATGGCGAAAAACAGGACGTGACTTATCTTGTCGGAACTGCTGAAATAGGCGGATATTTCATGAATGTAACGAGCCCCGATATCGCGGTTATCGGTGGACGAAAATTAAGCGGCAGTCTGGGTACTTATTTCGATGGGGAAATCGATGAAATCGCGGTGACCGCCGAAACACTTTCTGCTTCCACGATTTCCCGCATGTATGAAAATGGGAAAGCGGCGCTGGCGCGGCATGGGGCGAGTGGCGCTGTGGGAACAGGGACGGATACGAATCAGGAGCTTTCGGGTTCGTCGGATGTGGTTAAGGCTCTAGGAATTATTGGAGAAACCCCCCGCCCTTCGGGCACCCCCCTTGTCAGGGGGGCTTTGTGGGTTGCTACTAATGGAGCGACTGCTGATGATGGAGCTATTAGTAAGATAAATCTAGCTTCGGATACGAGAGTGCAAGCTATCGATACGAGTTCGAGCTTCGCGGGTAGTACGGTCACAACTTTCGATCCGGTCGCTATCTCTGTCGATGACGCTGGACTTGTGTTTGTCGATGCGGATGAGGCCTTCGTAGACTTCGCGGAAATCAAGACGATGGGAGGATTCGGCTCGAGTGACACTGGGAGTTGGACGACGAATAGAGAAACCAGCTGGTACGCCGACACCAAGGCTTTCCCAGAGAAGGCTTACTTGATCGCGCGAGAGGGTGGACTGAGTATTGTGGATGCTTTGACCGACGACTTGTGGATGAGCTTCGCAGTGGGTCCGGCGAATGCTCTCGCTACACGCGTTACAGGCGTAACACACACAGAGGGTGCAGTCTTCGTCGCGACAGGCAATGGTGTCGTTAAGTTTGATTTCGCTGCTGACAAAATCACGAAGTTTATCGGTCAGCAAGAATATTCTTCTGAGCCGTGTGATGGTCGGGGAAGCCCAGATTTCACAGATGTTAATGCTGGAAATTTTTGCTTTACTGACGAATCACCGCTACATCAGGGTGATACTCTTGGCGCGTGGAGCTTCGAAGGCTATGAGGTTTCTGGTCTGGAAAATACTCTGATTACCGACGTCTCGGGCAATGGAAACGAGGCGACGGTTTACGGTGATGTGAATCTTAGTAGCGATGGTCCGAGTGGACGAGCAGCGACTTTCGACGGGACGGGGGACTATGTGGAGGTGGGAGAATCTTTGAGCTCTGCACAGACTGTGAGCTTTTGGACGAATATGACGGATACGACGAATTATTTTATTGACTTGAATGGAACGGCTTCAGTCTCAGCAACGAGTGGCACGCTTGCGGCGACAGGATTTACTTCGCCGACGATTTACGTGAATGGTGCGGTGAGTTCGACTGTCTCAGCGAATGAATGGCAGATGATTACTGTGACGACAGGGACGGCGATTGATGCTTCGGCAACGGTGCTGGGTAAAATCTCAACGAATTATCTTGCCGGCAAAATCGATGAAGTCGCAATCCTCGACCGGGCAATCTCGGGAGCGGAAGTGGCGGATCTGTATCAGAGTGGGTTGGCTGGGTTGAGGGCTGGGCATTCGGAGACGTTACAGCGCAACGTCTCTACGGGGGCGGTTGCGTTTGGTACGAAGAATATAGCGACAGCTGGTGAATCGAAGACCTATGTTATTAACGAGGATATAGCGGTTGATCTCGATGTTTTGAGCTCGGTGGATTCGGGACTTATAGGAGAATATGACTTCGAAAGTGAGGGACATGACTCGGCGACGAAGCTACTGCTGCATCTCGATGGTACGGATGACTCGACTACGGATGGAGATTTCATCGACTCGGCTGGAGGGCATGCGGTGACGGCGGAGGGTGATGCGAAGCTAGAAAACACAGCGAAAAAATTCGGGGCGACGAGTGCTTACTTCGACGGAACGGGGGATTATCTGTCCGTGCCGGATAGTGCTGATTGGGATATGGGTAGTGGGAATTTCACAATTGATGCTTGGGTAAAACCAACAGGTGCGACAAATCAGGAGGTTATTGTATCTAGATGGGATACTTATCTTACGCCAAGTACTGCGTCTTGGGATATTCGGAAGGAGGAAAATTCATTAAAGTTCTATTATTATTCTGGAGAAATGAAATTAAAAGATTGGACATATTCATGGACAACCAATTGGCAACATGTAGCTATCGTCAGGAATGGTGCGAATCTAGATTTGTATATTGATGGGTCGAAAATTGGAGCGACATATGATATATCTACGGATGTTTTAAATGACATTACGCAGGGCATTACTGTCGGGGCGTTAACTCGTGCAGCGCCCTCAGCGCTAACTTGGACTGGTTATATCGACGAAGTGCGAGTGACGAAAGGTATCGCGCGCTGGACGGCTGCTTTCACCGCACCGAGTCAGCCGCACACAGGGACGCCGGATCGCTCGGGTCAGGCGAATGACGCGACGCTTTACGGCGATACCCACTTCACAGCCGAGGGTGTGAGTGGACGAGCGGCGAGCTTCGACGGCACGGGGGATTATCTGGCTTGTAATATCAGCGGAGCGACTAGTCTCTCTAGTGCTTCTGCGAGCCTCTGGGTAAAGACGACTGAGACAGACACCACTCAACATATGGCGAATGTCATATATTCAAATGTGATGTACCTCAATAGATTTGATGCAGGTAAATTCATAGCAATATGGGACGGAAGCTCCGGTGACAATAGTGCATCGCAAGATAGTACCACTACTATAAATGACGGATTGTGGCATCACATCGCTTCATCCAACGATGGCACGACGACAAAAATCTATGTCGATGGGGTAGAGGAAAATAGCTATGCAGAGACATTCTCAGTCCCTACCAGTACGGTTTGTAGTATTGGTGCCAGTTATTCTGCAGCTGTTTTATTGGACGGAGAGATTGACGAGGTGAAAATATTTAATCGTGCAATCACAGCAGCCGAAGTCAAAGAGCTTTATGACAGTGGCGTACAGGTCTTGCAGTCGCAGGATCAAGGGGCGGCGGTGACGGCGACGCATTTCGACAGCAGTGGCAATCTGTATTCCACTACCGCGAGTAGTGTGGAGCGCTTCAGCGCGGGAGAATTCGCGGGCTCAGAAGTGGGAGGAGTGGACTCGGCGACTAAGTTACTCATTCACTCGGATCACAAGGACGCTTCAGTCTCAGTCATAGACACTTCCGCCACGGCTCGCACGATTTCTGTGAGTGGTAATACACACCATGAAATCGATGCGGCGAAATTCGGAGAAAGCTCACTCTACTTCGATGGAACGGGGGATTATCTGACTGTGCCAGATTCGGCTGACTTCGACTTCGGTAGTGGGGACTTTACTATCGACACCTGGATAAACTTCGGATCAGTAACGGATTCTGGAATCATGGCCGTCATGGAAGATGGCAGTAATCTGTGGAGATTAACCTATGAAACAAACAAGATTCGTTTCAGAGCTCGATCGGGAGGAGTCGATGTGGTCGGAGAAACGAACAACTCGTGGACACCGACAGCAGGCACTTGGTATCATCTGGCGCTCGTCAGATCGGGTGATGATTTCGATATTTATATCGATGGAATAAAAACCGGATCGACGACTACAGACAGCTCACCGATACCGGACCTCACCGGTGCGCTAAGGATAGGGATGCGGGCAAATGCGGCGACAGAGGATTGGGATCAACCATTCACTGGCTACATGGATGAAATCCGGGTAACCAAAGGCACGGCGCGCTGGACGGCGAACTTCACGCCACCGACTGCGCCGTATGGTCAAACGACTACTCCGGCCGTGGGGACTTTCGAGAGCAGTAAGAATGTGGATACAGTGACGAAGCTTTTATTACACTCTGATACGACGGACGCTTCCACGACTTTCACAGACTCTTCCGCGAGTGGTCATGCGATCACAGTCGCTGCCGATGCTCATCATGAGACGGACGCGCAGAAATTCGGGGCAACTTCGATCGACTTCGATGGGACAGGGGATTATCTCTCGATTCCAGATTCCGCAGATTGGGATTTCGGGAGTGGAGATTTCTCGATTGATGCGTGGATTAATATCAACAATCTAACTAATGATCAAGGCATAGCGGGTCAGGGACTGAATGACGATTACTGGTTCTTCAGCGCTGAAGCCAATGGTCGCATGCGTTTCGTGGCGAAGAATTCTTCCGGTGTGTACACACATGACATTTATACAAATACTGGAGATATCACGACAGGTAAATGGTTCCATGTCGCTGTGACGCGATCAGGTGATAATTTCTACTTCTTCCGTAATGGTGAGTCGCTAAAGACAGCATCTAACTCGGTCGACACCGATGCCGTACCGAATGTCGCCGCTGAACTGCGAAGTGGTTTCTATGGTCGAGGTGCCAATACCGGTGTCAATGGTTATCTCGATGAGCTTAGAATTACGAAAGGGCTGGCTCGCTGGAAATCTGGCTTCACGCCACCGAGTGCGAAGTATGCAGACAGTAGCTGGGTGCCAGCGATAGATAGTGCGACGAAATTATTATTGCATTCTAATAACTCCGACGGTGACAAAAACTTTACGGATTCCTCGGATTCGACGCATGGCATTGCTTCGGTAGGTCATGCACATCATGAAACGGATGCGGAGAAGTTTGGCTCTAGCTCGATTTACTTCGATGGGACGGGGGATTATCTCGATGTGGCGGATAGTACAGATTGGGACTTCGGTAGTGGAAATTTCACGATTGATTTCTGGATGAATCCAACTACTCTAGTCCACGACGACGGTATCATCGCTGGAGGAAGCTCTGCTGTTAATGGTTATGCAGTGGCTATTCATAGCGGAACAAAAGTAGTGCTTTATCCTGATGATGGTGCGTTTTCTATTCCAACAGCTACGACTGTCGTGACAGGGAGCTGGAATCATTACGCTGTAGTCAGAAATGGCAACAGTGCTCAATGGTATATAGATGGAGTCGCCTCGGGTAGCGCAGTAGATGTGACAGGTAAGACATTCAACTCAACCGGGGGTGTCAAAATCGGTAGATATCTCACGGCTACTGATAATTACTACTTCAACGGTTATCTCGACGAGTTACGCATCAGTAAAGGCGTAGCGCGCTGGACCTCCGCTTTCACAGCTCCGAATAGTCCGTACAATTCCGCAGATATCGCTGATATCACGGATGATGGGACGAACATTTATCTCGCGACGAAGCAGGGTGTGGAGAAATTGAATGCATCCACATTTGTCCGAGCGGGGAGTGATACCTTCCTGGCGAATAGCGGAGGGACGAATAATTTAATCGTGGGTAGCACGAATGAAGTCGAAGCTGTGGATTATGATAGTACGACGACGGAGCTAGCGGTGGGAACCACAGATTGCGCTGATTCAGCAGATTGCACAGATGGTGGAGGTGCTGTTTCTATTTTCCGCAGCCTTGCGACTCCACTCTTGGAAAGAAGTTATGACGAGAGTACTGCTTCGGGTGATTATCTCGTCAGCGATCAAACTACGTCGCTGGACTGGATGAGTGATTATCGGAGCAATACGACATCAAGTTATCGCAAACTACTCGTTGGTTCGACGGAAGGCTATAGCGTCGTGGGCGTGCAAAATATCCTGCCGAACATACCGACTTTGATCTCGCCACCGACTGGCTGGAAGACGACGGATACGACGCCGACACTTAGCGCGCAGTATATCGCTTCCGAAGCGAGTGACACAGGTTATGTGAAATACCGCTTGGCGACGTCATCGGCGAACTGTCTGAATGGCACGAGCTTGACTGAAAGCTACACTTCACCACTGACCGCGACGAACAATGAAGCGACGACTTGGACAGCTTCAACTTTGGTTGCAGACGATACCTACTACTGGTGTGCGCAGAATTACGACGGAGAAGATACTTCTGCGTGGACGAGTATGGGGAATTTCGTACTGGATACATCGACCCCCGACATCAACTCCGTTGATTCGGGGGCAAGCTCCGCGGACAGAACCAGCTTCACTTCGGGCACCATGTTTAGTTACGCGACGGCGGGAAGCGACGGGCAGATTTCTTACTCGTGGACGGATCCAGCGAGTGATGCGGATGATGAATTTTATTACGCGCTGACGACGGACCCAGAGACGGCACCAAATAATCTCGTTGGCCACTGGAAAATGGAGGAAGAGCCGGACAATACCGCGGGGCAAATTACCGATTCCTCGCAATACAATAACGACGGCACGGCTTACGCCACGGATGCGACGGAATCAGTTACCGGAAAGATTGACAGCGGAATTGATTTCGATGGAACAGATGATTACATCGATGTCGGCAACGTCGCTCAAAATCTCAAAACAATCGCCTTCTGGATTAATCCGGATTCGACGACAGAATCGATTCTCGATCTCGACGGCGGAACCCACAAAATTTCAGTTGCCAGCGGAACTTTGGCGGCAACTGGTTTCAGCACGCCGACGATTTACGTCAACGGTTTAGTTTCCTCGACCTTGGCTGCTGACACGTGGAGTTATGTAGCAATCAGTACGGCCACAGGATTCGCGGTCTCGGACTGCGACATTGGACGAATCGCTACCGCTTACTTCGACGGTACTCTGGATGATGTGAAGATTTGGAATAGTGTTCTAACTGCTACGCAGATTCAACAGGAATACTCTCGCGGGCGGGGGATCGACGATACTGGTCTGGTCGGCTGGTGGAAATTGGAAGAGTCGCCGACGGATGCTGTCCTAGAAATCAAAGATTCCAGCTCCAACTCAAATCATGGAGCTACGAGTGGCACGATGGATTCTGCCGACTCGGTGACGGGCAAGCTGGGACAGGCGCTGGACTTCGAGGGGACGGATGATTACATCAATATTGGCTCTACTTCTCAAACAGTCAAAACCGCGAGCTTCTGGGTTTACGCCGATGATATTTCGCGCGACATTGTGGACTTCGACGGTGGGACGCATTCCATCGAAGTTGCGACTGGTACGCTGACCGCGACGGGATTCGACACACCGACGATTTATGTCGATGGCTCGGCGAGTGCGATTTTGGGAATTTCCGGCTGGCATCACATTACCGTTACGACTGCCACAGGCTTCACCGCTTCCGCACTCAAGCTCGGCAAAGAAACAACTTTCTTTGACGGCAAGATTGACGACTTTCGCATTTACTCACGGGCTTTATCCGCCACCGAAATAAATACGCTTTACCGTACGCGCGTTACTTCAAGCAATTCGCTCGACACATTCCCAACGAATTACCCGGCGGATGCTTCCACGGATGTTTTACCAAATCACACTAGCTACATGCACGTGCGACCGATGACAGAATCGGGAACCTTCGGAACGGAACGATCATTCACCACGGCCTACGGCGGCAGCACACCGACGATTGCCAACAGTAGTCTCAAACTCTACAAAACGGATGGCATGACGGAAGTCGCTGAGGGCGGGACCATTACCAATGAAACCGTCGTGAAATCCAAACCATCGGTCACCAGCTTCGACTCTACCGCTACGACCATTACCGTCTTCCAAAATCTCGATACGGACGCGACAGCCCTAGTCGACACGACTGCACCGACGACGCAAGACGCGGATGGAAGCGGAAATCCGGCTTGTGTCAGTGGCACCGATTACGCCGACTGTACTTCCAAAGTTTGGTATGAGCAAAGTACGTCTGCCGATTATTCCAGCGATGCATTTTACCCAACGATCTCGATGGAAGGTCTCGGTGCGGGAGCTTACAAGAGTCGGACCATCGCCACGACGGATAGTATGCCAAATGTGGGTGTGGGTAATGGCGATAGTGGTGCGGGTGGTTGGTGGAGTTTGCACCATAATGAAACTGGTTATGGCGCGTTTTATACTTCGCAGTATTTGCAGGGTTGGGCGCACTCGGAAAATGCGGGTTGGATCAAGCTATATAACGGTACGCCGACTCCGGTCGACTGTACTTCGCAACCGACTCAGACGACGACTGATTATGGTGTGATGAGTGACACGTCGGGCAATCTCTGTGGTTATGGTTATTCCGAAACCTTCGGCTGGATCAGCTTCATGGGGACGGGCTACCAAGTTTCCTTGACGACTGACCATCAGCTCTCGGGCTACGCGATGTCAGAATCAATCGGTTGGGTGAACTTCACGCCAAGCGCGGATTCTGCGACACCAAATCTCTGTCTCTTCGACGACTCGACCTATGGCTGCCGATTCGATGAATATACCTATGAGGCTGCGGAATATAATATTAGTGTGTTTGATAAGTCGAGCTTCCAATAGTTGGACCCCAGGGGTTATCCCGACCCCAGGGGTTACCCCGACCCCAGGGGTCCAGAAAAACTTCATTAAATCTTCATTAAGTCTCTCAACAGAGCTGCTTTTTTCTGATAGGGTGGAGTCTTCGATATGTTTTCAACCCCAGGGGTTACCCCGACCCCAGGGGTCCAAAAATTTAATCCCCCTATCATGTCTACTCAAAAGCGCGAACTCGTTCCCGGAGAGATCTATCATGTCTATAATCGCGGAGTGGATAAAAAAACCATTTTCCATACAGACAAAGATTACTGGCGTTTTATCGAGAAAATGGTTGAGCTGAAACAGAAATGTCCAATCGACATGTTGGCTTACTGCCTCATGCCGAACCATTTTCATCTTTTGGTGCGGGTGGTTCAACCCCAGGGGTTACCCCAACCCCAGGGGTCCACTAATTTTCTCCACCGACTTTTTACTTCCTATGCCAAATATTATGATTATTACAATGAGAAGCACTCGGGTCATGTGTTCGAAGGTAGATATAAATCCAAGCACGTTAATGACGACGAATATTATTTGAAATTATGTGGCTATATTCATCATAATCCAGTGAAGAAGAAATTGGTCAAAAAGCCTGAGGAGTGGCCGTACAGCAGCTATGCCGCGTTAATTGGGAAGCGTAATGATGGAATTAGCTGTTTCGCACCTGAATTATACAAGGCAAGTCATCAGCAGATTTATCGTGATTTTGCGAAAAAGCCGGAGGATGTTTTGGGGGATTTTGCTTAATTTGGACCCCAGGGGTTACCCCGACCCCAGGGGTCGCAAAATTAATTGCAATTTGGGCCTAAATTTGCTAAAATAGTAAGATTTCAATACTAATAAAGGGGAAATTGCGTATGCAATGGAAGGGCGAATGCTATTCGCCCCTACGCTATAGGGGCGCCCAAGTATTAGTCTAAAAATCAATAAACATCACAAAAACAAGCAAAAAAATGAAAATAATCCGTCAGATCGGCGTTTCTATTCTCGCGTTTGCGCTAGTTTTTAATTCTGCGTTCGCAGCGTGGACCCGTCCTTCGCTCTTCGCTTCGCTACGAGCTACGGAGGGCAGGCTTTTCAGGAAACTAGGAATTGCACTTCTGACTTTCGCGATTATTGCGAACTCGAGCGTTTTTGCTGCTTGGACAGATACGAAGAACTCGGGTGATGCGATATTAGCTAGCGACTGGAATAGCATGGTGAATGCAACCTGGGATGGGTCGACAGGCAATGTCTATCGCGCTACGGGGAAAGTGGGAATCGGTACGACGGGCCCAAATCGCAGCTTGAGCATTCACGATGCGAGTGGCGCGGGTTATTTCCAAATGACGTCAAGCACGAGTGGCACGACAGCGACGGATGGTTTGGAATTCAATATCGGGACAGACGCGAGCATGTGGAATTATGAAACTGGTTACCTCAGATTTGGCACAGCGAATACTGAGCGGATCAGAATTCTCTCTGACGGTAATGTCGGAATCGGCACGACTGCACCTAGTAGCGTTTTGCACGTGAAGGGTGACAGTGGTACGGATTTCGATGCGACTTCAGCCGCGACTTGGGCGCCGGTTCAGATTCAAAACACGACGGCGGGCGCGCTGAATAGTGCGGGGGTTCGTTATATCACAGAAACAAATGGTGACGGCTACTTCGGACTGGTCCAAGCTGCGACGAATGACAAAGCGGACTTCGTCTGGGCATTGCGGAATAGTACGTATGGCGAAAGGATGCGTTTGACGGCCGCGGGGTATCTAGGGATTGGGACGACGGCACCGGTTTCTCAACTTCATTTATATAGAGATGACACAAGTGATGTTGGTAGTCTCCAATCGTTTATCGTTGAAAATGATGGAACAGGAGATGCCTCAGTCAAGTATTCTTTGACCGGGGCTACGGATTGGTACACTTATATAGATAATAGTGATGGGGATAAGTTTAAGATACGACGTTCAACTTCAGACAAATTTGCTATAGATGAGAACGGCAACGTCGGGATTGGGACGACGGCTCCAGGTGTAAAATTAGAGGTTAGTGGAGGGGATTTCAGTATAGACCCTACCCAAAGATTACATCTTGACGGTGCTAGTGGAAATTCTTATTTAGTAATGACAGTAGATGATGAAACTGAGTTTATTAGTGCAGGTGTAGAAGCTGCAATGATTTCTTATAATTCAATTATATTTAATGAAGGTAGCCAAGACCAAGATTTTCGTTGGGAGTCAGATGGTGATACTGGTGCTGTATTTTTTGAAGGAAGCTCTGGCAACGTCGGAATCGGAACCACAGCTCCACAATCTATCCTCGATGTGCAGGGTGCAGCGGGAGCAGCGGGGATTGCGACTCTCGCAACCAAAGAACTGACAGTGGTGGATGGTGACAAGCTCGGTCAAATTAATTTCAACGCGCCACTGGAATCAGATGGCACAGATGCAATCTTGGCTGGCGCCAGTATCTGGGCAGAAGCAGATGATACTTTCGCAGCGGACAACAATGCAACTGAACTCGTCTTCGCGACGGGTGCGTCAGCAGCCGCTACGGAAAAAGTTCGCATCGACTCAGCAGGGAATATGGGAGTGGGGACGACGGCGCCTGGAAACAAATTAGAAGTTGTAACAACAGGAACAGGAAATAGAATTCTATCAAGGTCAACAGCTGCTGATAGCACAGCGGATGTTTCTGTGGAAAATGATGCAAAACAATGGCAGATGAGAGTCAATGGTAATTTATCAGATACTTTTACTATTAGAGATAGCGGTGGAGACCATAGATTAGCAATAGATACTTCCGGCAACGTCGGTATCGGCACCACGGCTCCTGGACAAAAATTGAGTGTAGCGGGGACAATCGAATCGACTTCAGGTGGATTCAAACTGCCAGACGCGACGATCATCGATGGGGCGGAGGACCTCGGCAAATGGAGTGGGACGACGGATGTTTACCGAGCGACGGGAAGTGTGGGTGTCGGTATCACAGCTCCAGTGGCAGTCCTCGACGTGACCTCCACGGCTTCCGGCATACTTTTGCCACGGATGACGACGACGCAGCGGAATGCAATCTCGAGTCCGGCGGAGAGTGAGATTCTCTATAACACGACGGCGGATGAGCTGCAGTACTATGACAGCAGCAGCGCTTGGAGCTCACTCGGTAGTGGGGATTTCGCGAATGCGGGAGAGTCGGGTGGTGCGGATCGCTCGCTGGGAAATGCAGACAACTACGACTTGTCTTTCCTGACGAACAATACGAATCGCTTGCATATCGAGGGTGGGGGCAATGTGGGTATTGGGACGACGACGCCTACGAGTTTATTGCATTTAGGAGATACTTCTTATGCTGGAATAACAAAAGGACTAGCCTTTGGTGATGGTGATACGGGATTTTTCGAATCTGGTGACGATACGTTTAGAACTTATGTAGGTGGTGCTAATAATTTCTTATTTGATGCAAATGGCATGAGGGGTGATGCTACAGGAGCAGCAAAGTTATTGATTTCTGGTGGTAGTGCTTCTGCTCCGGTGTATTCTTTTAATGATGATACAAATACAGGAATGTATCGTCCTGCTGCTGATGAAATTGCCTTTACAGTAAATAGTTCAGAGGAAATGAGAATAACAAGTACAGGCAACGTCGGTATCGGCACGACGGCGCCGAGTGCGAATTTAGATGTAGTTGGGACTACTGGAAGCTTTGTTGGTGAATTTGAAGATGGAACAAATAGAGTAGGAGTATATTTAGGGAATACAGGTTCGTTTACTGGAGGGCTTATTAGTACCAGAAATAATGTTCCACTAGGGTTTTCTACAAATAGTGGAACAGGAGATTTAGTTATAAACACAGATGGCAAGGTTGGCGTCGGCACGACGGCTCCGGAAGTGATATTGGATATCGCGGGTGGGGACATTTTGCTGGACAACAATCAATACGTCCGAGGAGAAGATTCAAGTGGCAATAACAAACCGCTGGTCGGCATGCAGACGGATAATGTCGTGCGGGTCGGGGCTGCGGACAACCTCCCAATCCGCTTCTACGCGGCGAATGCTGTGGGTGGCGACATGTATATTTCCTCGACAGGAAAAGTCGGAATCAATACTCTCACTCCGGCGCAGCAACTCAGTGTCGCGGGTGTGATCGAGTCGACGACGGGTGGTATCAAGCTGCCGGACGGGACGGTGATCGACGCAGCGGATGATCTGGGTGCTGGGCGTTGGAGTAGTGGCGCGAGCTCGAGCATTAACTATACGGCGGGGAATGTGGGTGTGGGGACGACGGTGCCAGATTCAACTCTTCACGTTCATACCGCGACAGCGGGGAGTGTTACTGCTCATGTTAATGCTGATAATTTAGTTGTAGAGGCGGGTGCAGGAAATATGGGGTTATCGTTCTTGTCACCAGACGGGGGAACACAAAATATATTTTTTGGTGATGTCACCAGTAGCGCGAGAGGAGCAATAACCTATGCTCATGCAACTGACGCCATGACTTTCAACACAGCTGATGGAACACACGGCATAACGATAGATAGTGCAGGCAAGGTCGGAATCGGGACGACGGCGCCAGGAGCAGAGCTAGAAGTTGCTGGAGATATTTTCATAGACGACACAGTTGCTCCTACGCTAGGAGTGTACGATACGAATGTAATAAAATTTCAGCTAGGACAAGCCACAGATTCTGGGCAGTTCTTTACTGGCGCAGTAGATGGGGATCATGCGCTGAGAGGCTATGGCGGAAAAATATTTTTAGGTAGTAATGCAACAACCCCTAATCCTACTATAACGGTCACATCAGGAAGTCCAGGCAATGTCGGAATCGGGACGACGGCGCCAGGGACTAATTTAGATGTGAAAGGTTCATCAAATAGTAGAACTGACCAACTTCGTATTGATGAATTATCATCATCAACGACAAAATTACATCTCGGGCAATTTAGCGATGGCAGTTATATATATAATAACTATTTTTACAATAGCGGGCATTCCACAGATGACGCGACTAAGGGCTCAAGCGGTTTAGTTTTTGGTGCTACATCTATGGCTTTTGAATTCGCTCCGGCTTCAGCGACTCCGACTCGTAGCACCAAAATGACAATCACAAGCGCGGGCAATGTCGGAATCGGGACGACGGCGCCAGGGGCGATGTTGCACCTTTCTAGTAATGCAAGTGACACAGCTAAAATAAGAATTCAAAATACTGCAAGTCATGTTGCTGGAATTGAGTTATTGAGTGGTCATGGAAATTGGGGAATTTACAATAGTGATACTGTAGGCGATGCTCTTGAATTTAGAGATGATAGTGCAGGAGGCACGAGAATGATTATAGATAGTAACGGCGATGTTGGAATCGGGACGACAGCACCAGGGCATAACCTCACAGTGGTTGGATCTGGAGATTCAAATACTGGCGCTATTGGTATTGACATTACTGGTTCTGGAGCATGGAAGTGGGCGTCCTCGGCACTCGCTCCGAGTATGGCAGTGGGAAACAATGTAATACATATGATCGGTCGAGCCGAAAGCGATAAAAATACGGGATATATCGGCTTTAATCACCAAGGGGCTGGTAGTACCAGTAATTTCTTAACATTTGGTCTATTTAATGTTAATAATGTTTTGAATATCACAGGAGCTGCCAAGGTCGGAATCGGGACGACGGCGCCGAGTAATAAATTAGATGTTGTTAGTACCGGAAACACTAAGCTGTTGATTCACGCAAACGATGGGACTAATGACAGGTTTCCGGAACTTGAACTGAAAGCGGGTAATACAACAGGCGGAGCATATTCAATTTTGAAATTTAGTAAAACCGCTGGAGGTGGGATCCCCGGGTACCGAGCTCGA
>JGI24914J38485_100448_pt1 | contig 36279 bp, 37 predicted proteins | sample LinPfosmplate2_FD_38485 | JGI IMG/M metagenome (IMG submission 38485) | reverse complement strand
TGCAGGTCGACTCTAGAGGATCCCACCACCAAACATGTCTGTTATGCAATACGTTAGTATAGGTCTAAAGCGCTTCCCCCCTGCTAATACGCTATAGCGCATTGCCTCAGTTAACGACCCTTGAGTGGTTAAATAGTGATCGAGTTTAGCATTAACTCTGGCAACATATTGATCAAACTGCATACAGATTAATTACGCATTGTCCAGTGGGGTTTCGTTAACAAAACCATCCTGTTCAGTAAGTTTTGAGATTTTTTGACTAGCATCATCAAGCGCCAATTGGCAAGATTTTGTCAATTCAACGCCTTTGGAAAAATAAGATAAAGAATCTTCTAGGCTCAAATCACCAGATTCCATTGTTTTGACAATTTCTTCTAAATCAGCCAATCCTTTATTAAAATCAAATTTTTTAGTCATAGTTTATCGCTTGCCTCCGCCGCCTACTTTAGAGAGTATTTTATCCATAATTCGACTGGGTAATATTCTTTTCAGTATTGCTAATAATTTAGTTGGAAAGGTGACCCAGTAGTGAATCTTAGCTTTAGAGGATTCCAGTGCATGCAATGTACACTTCAAGACTGACTCAGGTGGCAAAGTATAAGCGGCCAATTGACTTGATTTTAAACGTTTAATCATGCCTTGATAATTTAGCTGATAAGCACTGTTATTCATATCAACATACTCTTTAAAGGCTAAATAAGCATTCGCTCTAAATTGGGATTCAATTGGACCTGGCTGAATCAGAGATAATTGTATACGCGTATCAATAAGCTCGAGCCTAAGTGTATCTACAAGCCCTTCAATGGCGAATTTTGATGCATTATACGGCCCTCGAAAAGGCATAGCCACAAAGCCTAATACCGAACTCAAATAAATAATTCTTCCGGCATTATTTTGCTTCATTTTTGGTAAAACTAAATTGGTTAGCTCGTGCCAACCAAATACATTTGTTTGAAATTGAATCTCTAGTGCCTCTCTGGAAATATCCTCTAAAGCACCCACTTGACCATAAGCGCCATTATGAATTAATCCATATAGGGTATCTGTCTGAGTATAAATTTCACTAACAGCAAGTTGAATAGAGGCAGATGAAGCAAGGTCTAATTGGTACGATTCAAATCCTAATTGCTTAAGTTTTATTACGTCCTTGGATTTTCTAGCCGTTGCAAAAACACGATACCCAGCCTGCTTTAACCCTTGTGCAAGGCACAACCCAATTCCACTAGAACAGCCCGTAATTAAGACTGAACGCATTATTTTTGTGCTTTAGTCCAAAAATCAGCAACTGATTTAAGTTCGGGATTTATACTTTGTGAACGCAGTACTAGAAAATCATACGCCATGCGAAAACCTTTGCTTGATAGAATGTCTTCCACTTTTTTAGGCTGCATTCTTTCTAGGCGGTTTTGCATCATCCAGGTATCTTTAATTCGAGCAGTTAGCCATCTTGGTAAAGATACTTGTTTAATTTGGTTAATAATAACTTCTTCAGAAGCCTGGCTCATTGCCAAATAAGTGCTTTTTTGTTTTTTCTTAATTATCTGAAAACGCTCATTTTGAGCTTGCCATAAAAAAACAGCAAACAAAAAAGCAGGAGTTACCGGCTTGTTTCTTTTAATCCTATTAGAAGTGTTGTTTAAAGCAATTTTAATAAACTCATTTTTATGTGTCTGTTTAAATAAATGCCTTAATAAATCATATTTTTCTAAACGTTCGAAAACTTTATAACCATACTCATTGTGAAACAACTTAATACACTCTTCATACAATCGAGCAGGTGAGATGTTACTCAGTAGCGATGCCTGCTTATGAATAGCTTCTTTTATTTCATCACTAAGCTGAAAATCAAGTTTTGTTTGAAATCTAACCGCTCTAATCATACGCACCGGATCTTCTTCAAAGCGCAGCATTGGTTTGCCGATAATATGAATGGTTTGAGACTCAATATCTTGCAAACCACCAATATGATCAATCACCTCTTTAGTGTGAATATCATAATAAAGTGCGTTAACTCTAAAATCACGGCGCACCACATCCTCTTCAACTTTACCATAACAGTTGTCACGCACAATAACACCAGTCTTAGCGGTTTTAACTTGGCCCGATCTAAAGGTTGCCACTTCTAAATATTTTCTCGCTGAAAACATCACATGCACCAAACGGAAACGTCTACCAATTAAGCGTGAACGCTTAAACAGCTTATGCACCTGCTCTGGCTTAGCGTTAGTGGCAATGTCAAAGTCTTTCGGCTTTAGACCTAACAATAGATCGCGCACACAGCCACCCACTAAATAAACCTCAAAGCCAGCTTTAGCAATCGTTTGTACTACTTTAATAGCGTCCCTATCTAGCAGCCTTTGATCAAAATCAACTGGCTGACGAACAATGTTGGTAGTTTTCTTTTTACGAAAGATGTTGAAGATTGACAATCGGCTTAGGACTCCACCCAGTTTGTTGATGTTCAGCGACAATCGTTGTGTAAACGCCGCCACGCACATTAAATATGGCTTTTAGACGCATAAATCTTGGATTGGTTGCTTTAACCAAATCACTTAAAATTTCATTGGTAACCGCCTCATGGAAAGCACCCTCATCACGAAATGACCAAATATACATTTTTAATGATTTGAGCTCAACACAAGCTTGATCTGCAATATATTCCAAATGCAGAGTGGCAAAATCAGGCTGTCCTGTTTTAGGGCAAAGACAAGTAAATTCTGGCATATCAATTTGAATAACAAAATCACGCTCAGGATTTGGATTGTCAAAAACTTCAAGTTCTTTACTAGGATGTGAAGACATGGTTTCTTTAAGTTAAAATTAAAAAATGATACTATTTTACACGCCTATAGAGGCTGTTGAAATAGCGATACTAAAAAGCTTTACCGATTAATTGACTAAATTTGCCGTGGCGGTATGCGTAGAACACAAAAATAATCAATAACACTGTTAAATGCACCCACCACATCCCTACAAAGGCAGATATTTCACCACGCTCCAAACTTGATTTGGCAACTAATAGTGCATTATTGTAAACAATAAACACCAACACACCTGTAAGCACACCCAAATTCTTACCACCACGCGGTGAAGTTTTGCCGAGCAAAATACCAAAAATAGATAATATTAATACACTAATAGGTTGGGAGATTCTCCATTGCCACTCTGCAATCTCTTTAACATCGCTTGAAAATATTAAATCCAGAGTGGGTTTTGATTCAATTTTTGTCACGCTGGTAGTGCCACGGTTATTTTCACCATCAATAATTTGCAAATCATATTGATCAAAATTGAGAATTTTTTTATTGACTTCTGCCGGAAACCCATGATACCGTACACCCTCTTTAAGGCGCAGATAAACACTCTTAGTTTTAGCATCTGTATACTTATGAGCCTGGTCAGCGAGTGTGATAATCGGCTGACGTTGACCACCAGATAAGGCATAAATAAAAACCTTCTCCATATCCTGAGTTGACTCACCCTCTGTTGATTTAACTTTTTCAGCATAAAAAACAATGTCGCCGCCTTTAAACTCTTGAAACTCACCTTCTTTAATAAAAGAAAATTCTGATGCATTTTCACTACGATCCATAATCATGCTGCGCTGTTGCTTTGACCAAGGAACGGCGACCGTCGTTAAAAACAAGATAAAAATAAAAATAACAATCACAACTGGCTGAATAAATACCATCAAATGCTTATCGCCAATGCCCAATGAATTCATCACGATGGCTTCTGAATCTTTATAAGACTTGCTAATTGCTAGAATAATAGCCAAAAATAAGGATAAAGATAAAATTAAAGGCACATCTCGAATCATCTTAAAACTGACCAATGGCATTAGCTCAGCAATTGGAACACCCTCTTCCAGACTTTCCTTGATAACTAAAACTAATTGATTACCAAAGATTACCAGTCCAATCACCATAAACACAGCGGCCGTCAGTATTAATACATTGCGTATCAAATACTTAGCAAGAATACTGTTTTGTAATTTAAGCGCCTGAACGACGACAGATGATAAGTGCATGCTTTAAGTATACTTAAAGCGACAAGCGATTACTTCTTTTGTGACATTGAAGCAAAGAATTCGTCGTTAGTTTTAGTTAGTTTTAAGCGATCTATCAAGAATTCTGCCGCCTCTACCGTATCCATGGGGTGCAAGATTTTTCTTAAAATCCACAATTTTTGCAATTCTTTTTCATCAGTAATTAATTCCTCACGGCGCGTACCAGAGGCGTTAATATTAATAGCTGGGAAGATACGCTTCTCACTTAAGCGCTTTTCTAAATGAAGCTCCATATTGCCTGTACCTTTAAATTCTTGATAAATAACCTCATCCATTTTTGAACCAGTATCGATCAACGCAGTGGCGATGATTGTAATACTTCCGCCATTTTCAATATTTCTAGCTGCACCAAAAAAACGTTTAGGACGCTGCAAAGCGTTTGCATCCACACCACCTGTTAACACCTTTCCAGAAGAAGGTGCAACCGTGTTATAGGCTCTAGCCAGACGCGTAATAGAGTCTAGCAATATGATTACATCTTTACCTTGTTCAGCACGTCTCTTAGCCTTTTGAATCACCATTTCAGCCACCTGAACATGGCGTTTTGCAGGCTCATCAAAAGTTGAGGCGATAACTTCTCCTCGTACCGTTCTTGCCATTTCAGTAACTTCCTCTGGGCGCTCATCAATCAGCAAAACAATCAGCTCACACTCAGGATGATTTCGAGAAATTGAAGATGCGATATTTTGCATAATCATGGTCTTACCTGCTTTTGGCGGTGCAACCAACAAACCTCTTTGACCCTTTCCGAAAGGTGCAATTAAATCAATTACTCGCGCGGTAATATCTTCTGTGCCACCATTACCAATTTCCAAACCCAGTCTTTGATCTGGATGAATTGGCGTTAACGAGGCAAAAGGCACTCGATTGCGAACATTTTCTGGGTTTTCACCATTAACTTCAGATACCTGGACCAAAGCAAAGTATTTTTCACCCTTTTTAGGTGCGCGAATCTTGCCGGCAACTAAATCACCAGTTGAAAGATTAAAGCGCTTAATTTGATTTGGGGAGATGTAGATGTCATCTGCACCTGAAGTATAAGAGTCATCACTTGATCTTAAGAAACCATATCCATCTTGCAAAATATCTAACACACCATCACCAATCACTTCTTCATTGTTAGCTGCTTTAGCTTTAAGAATAATAAAGATAAGCGTTTGCTTCTTGGCACGTGAGATGTTTTCAGCACCTAGTGATTGAGCTAGCTCTAGTAATTCTTCTGGTGAAGATTTTTTTAATTCTGATAATTTCATGAAATTTCCGTTGTGGTCTGGCAAGAATTTACCAGATGATTGTTGCAATTAAAATGCAAGTGATTGTACATAAGCTCTTTAAAGTGGCTTATGCAGATTGGTTAAATATTAGTATCAATAAAAGTGCTTAGCTCTGCTTTGGATAAAGCACCCATTTTAGTTGCAGCGACCGCACCATCTTTAAACAAAAGCATTGTTGGAATGCCTCGAATACCGTATTTAGGTGGTGTCTGATCATTTTCGTCAACATTAACTTTGGCAATAACTACTTTGCCATCATACTCATCGGCTATTTCGTCTAATACTGGCGCTAACGCCTTACAAGGACCGCACCACTCGGCCCAAAAATCAACCAATACGGTTTGTGCTGAATTAATAACGTCCGCTTCAAAGCTGGCGTCGGTCACTGCTAAAATTTTATCGTTCATAAGTTTTTTAAATGATTCTGAATTGAAAAAGATACAACAGAACTGTTGCAATATGAGAATTATATCACCATTTGGAGTGCCAACCAGGCTTTTATAGTCTTTCTTCTAAAGCCATTTTCAAGCTGGATTGCTGTTTTTTATCCAAAGGCTTACGATCAATATTACTCACGAAAAATACATCTTCAACACGCTCGCCCATTGTTGAGACTCTGGCATTAATTAGTGAAATATTCATTTCATACAGCACGTAAGCAATATTAGACAATACACCCACTTTATCTAAAGTATTAACCTCCAGCTTTGTCAGATGCCATTTTTTGTTCTCACTTAGACTAATGTGGGTTTTGTTATCAAAGTATCGATGTGAATAGTGGGACTTCGGCTTGGCAACATCAACTTCTGGAACACTTAAAGCCTCTGAAATTAGCTGGTGTAAATTTAACCCGTCAAGATTTTTATCTTGCAAAATACTAAGTGTGTTATAGGCTTTATTGTCTTTTGTGGTTAAAATTTTAGCATCAACAATATCTAACCCAGCTCGCTCCAAGACACTAACTAAGTTAAAAAACAAGCCTTTAAAATCATCACACAATACAAAAATATCCACCACATTGCTTTCGGAAATTTTTGAACTAATGGTTATAGGAGATGAATTATTGCCCAATTGTAATGACAAGTGCCACAACATATCGTCCAACTCATAACGTAAATAATAGTCTTTAGGCAAGTGCTCTAAAGTTTGTTGAACAAACGCCATGTCAAAACCTTGAGCGATACAAGCTTCAATTAATGCCTGCTTGTTCTTTTTTATCCGCTGGTCATGACTTAATAAAACCTCTGTATCACTATCTAAATAATGCTTAGCATGCCTAAATAATTTTCTTAATAGAGAGTCCTTCCAATCATTCCAAAGATCATCTTTAGTGGCTCTAATATCTGCCACTGTTAATAAGTATAAATACTCTAAAAACTCTAAAGAACCCACTGAATCACAAAAGTTTTTAACAACAAGCGGATCGTCGATATCTTGTTTTTGTGCCACACTTGACATAAGCAAATGCTTCTCAACTAAGCCTACAACTAATTCTGTATCCGCTATATTAAGTTGATGACTCCTACAAAAAACTTGGGTATCTTGCATGCCTAATTGTGCATGATCTCCACCTCTGCCTTTGGCAATATCATGAAAAAGACCTGCTAGTAACAACAACTCTGGCTTTTTAATTTCTCCTGCTACCTCACTACATAAGCTAAATTCGTGCGAAAATTCATCAATAAAAAAGCGCCTTAAGTTACGAATCACAAACAATGTGTGCTGGTCAACGGTAAATGCATGAAACAAGTCATATTGCATCAATCCCACAATCTTTCCAAAAGCAGGAATATAGTGCTCAAGAACACCATATCTATTCATTAGTTTGAGCGCTTTATTAACACCTTTATTTTGTTGTAAAAGCTCAATAAATAAACGATTATTGTTACGTTTTTTGTAATAATTTTGATCAACCAAACCAAGATTATCTTGCATTTGTCTTAGCGTTCCAGCGCTAATACCGCGAATATAACTATGCTTAGCAATTAACAAAAACACTTCAATAAATGCCGCAGGATTTTGACTAAACACCTGATCATGATTGGCATGAATATAGCCATATGAAATTCTGAACTGACTATTTAAATATTGTGTATTAATTACCTTGTCCTCTAGCAATTGCAACAAGATATCATTCAAACGTGCAACCTTGGTCACTGTCTGGTAATAGTCCTTCATAAAGCGTTCAACTGCCATTGAGTCGCCATCTGTATAGCCAAGCATATTAGCCACTTGTTTCTGATATTGAAACGCCAAACGATCTTCTCGACGAGCGGCGATAATGTGCAGTGCAAATCTGACTCGCCATAAAAATAGCTGTGAGGTTTTTAGCAATTCATATTCATCATTACTTAAATATTTTGCCGCAACCAAGTCAAACAAAGTATCAACGCCAAAATACCATTTAGCCACCCAGGCGACCGTTTGAATATCACGCAAACCCCCTGGACTTTCTTTAATATTGGGCTCAAGATTGTAAGCTGTGTCTGAAAAATTAGCGTGTCTAGCGCGCTGCTCTTTTTGCTTCTCAAGTAAAAAAGATTGCGAAGACCAATCACTCGCCTTAATCACGCTTTTCATTTTATCAAAGGCACTTTCAAGACCGATAAGTAAGCGAGATTCTAAAAGATTGGTAACAATAGATAGATCATCAATAACACGCGCACAATCTTTAATATCTCTAGTTGCATGCCCAACTTCGAGCCCTACATCCCACAAAAATGTCAAAAATTGAGAGATTTTCTCTTGATGAATTTGATGTGAATTATTTGGGATTAAAACGAGTAAGTCGATATCTGAATATAAGTGCAGCTCGCTACGACCATAGCCACCAACCGCAATCAAAGAAACTTGCTCAGGCATCTCAAATCCTTGCCAAATATCTTTTAATAATTCATCAACACCGTTCGCTCTTGCAAGGACAAAACCCTCAACTGCACTAGTAGAATTTAAAAATCCAGCCTGTAGGGAGTGTTGTAGATTTTGATATCGAGTTTTATAATCATCTAACTTCATGCCTAGATGATAACTGATTAATGAGAATGTTGAGCAATATAATCAAGTGCCATTTGTAGTCTTGCCAACGTGCGCTCTTTGCCAACTAGCTGAGCTACTATGTCAATATTTCCCGCATTACCATTGCCACTAAGCGCCAAACGAAATGGCTGACCTATTTTGCCAAAACCGATACCAAGCTCGTCACATACTTGCTTAATTTGGTCCTTAATATTGCCAGCAGTCCAATCGTTTAATTCCAATGCATTGAGTTTTACTAATAACAACTCAATAGATTTAGCATCTTTAAACTGTTTTTTGGCTAATTTTTCATCAAACTCATTAAAATCTTGATAAAACATTTTTAAACCGTCAGCCATTTCCACCAAGGTTTTTGATCGCTCTTGTAAGTGCTCAACCACCGCTTCAATAGTCGGACCTGTTGAAATATCAACAGACTGATGATCTAAATGCCACGCTAAATTTTCAAGCAAGTGTTTAATACTGGCAGACTTAATATATTCCTGATTTAACCAAAGTAGCTTTTCTTGATTAAAACTGGCTGGCGCCTTATTGATATCTTTTAGCTCAAACAATTCAACAATCTCTGTCAGTGAAAACACTTCCTGATCGCCATGCGACCACCCCAGACGCACTAAATAATTTAGCAATGCCTCTGGCAAAAATCCTTCATCACGATACGCCATCACGCTCACTGCACCGTGGCGCTTAGAAAGCCTCGCCCCATCACTACCCAAAATCATCGGTAGGTGTGCAAATTTTGGCAAATCCCAGTCTAGTGCCTCATATAAATTAATTTGTCTAGGGGTGTTGTTAATGTGGTCATCACCACGAATAACTGTATCAATATCCATGTCATGATCATCCACAACTACAGTCAGATTGTAAGTTGGGGTACCATCACTGCGTGCGATAATTAAATCATCCAACTCTTTATTGCCAATAGAAATTTCGCCTTTTACCGCATCGGTAAACGTTACAAAACCTGCCAGAGGGTTTTTAAAACGAACCACACCTGTATCTAGTTTTTTGCCTCGACAACAGCCATCATATTTGGCTTTTTCACCTTTTTCTGTTAGTTCATCACGCAGGATTTGCAAGCGCTCTTTTGAGCACTCACAGTAATAAGCCTCATCTTTGTCTAACAATTGCTGAATAATTTCTTTATAACGATCAAAACGCTGTGTTTGGTAAAAAGGCCCCTCATCATGTGCCAAACCTAGCCAACTCATACCATCCAATATCGCATCAACTGAGGCTTGAGTTGAACGCTCACGGTCGGTATCTTCGATACGAAGTACAAATTGTCCTTTTTGTTTTTTAGCCCAAGCCCAAGCAAACAATGCCGTTCTAGCGCCACCTATGTGTAAATACCCTGTTGGCGAAGGTGCAAATCTTGATTTCATGGTGTGTTAACTTCTGCTGCTCTATCATACCAAAGTTGTGCTTTTTCCAGATCTTGTTCCACCTCTTTACCATCTTCATAGAGCATGCCCAGTGTGTACATAGGCCCAGGAATTCCAAACTTTGCAGCTTTTTCAAACCACTCAATGCATTTGTTAATGTCTTTTTCTACACCTTCACCTGTCATATAAGCAACACCAATCATATGATGTGCAAAAACATGACCCTGTTCAGCAGCTTTAATAAAATTTTCAAAACCCAGGGGTTGATTTTCAACCATACCCAGACCATTCATTTGCATCATCCCAAGTCTCCACTGACTCTCAGCATTACCTTGCGCTGCAAGTGGCGCTAATAATTGATACGCCATGGTGAAATTTTTGGTGTCAAAAGCTGTAATACCACTGGTTAAGTCAGCATCATAAATATCTGTAGAATTAGAATCGTTCACAAGTTTTCTCAAATACAAAAAGACAATAATTTTACACCGAGACTGTTGTTATAATGGCTAATAATTAGCAAACAAACCTTGTCTTTTCGTGGAATTTAGCCAACAAGAAAACAATCAAAATAGTGTCATATCAATAGAGCAAGGAAAAGTTCAACTTATCCATGCACAGCTCAAAACACCGTGCTTTATTTCTAGAAATTTTTTCACTGAAACAAATATTCATACAATTAAAGACATTAGCAAAATCTCGCTTTTTTCACTAGCCAGCCAAGATGATATCGATATTTTAATTATTGGCACGGGTGCCTCACCTCAGTTTCTAGCGGCCAAACAACAAGTTGACATACAACAAATGAATATCGGTACTGAATGCATGAATAGTGAATCCGCCTGTCGAAGTTTTAATCTACTACTCTCAGATATTAGAAATGTTGGTCTGTTGCTACTATGAAGCTTTTTAGCATTGCCACACTGCGCCATTATTGGCACTACTTTAAGATGGACACGCCTTTATTTTTGCTTATTATGGCATTAAGCTGTTTCGGTCTTGTAGTGCTTTATTCAGCCTCTGCCGGGTCAATGTCAACACTTTATAGGCAAGTCTTTCATTTTGCACTAGCCATTAGCGCCATGCTAGTTATTGCACAAATTCCACCTTATTTGCTCAGACGTTTTTCTCCTTATTTAATGCTATTTGGCATTTTTTTACTCACTTTAGTACTGCTTTTTGGATCCAGTAGTGGCGGCGCACAACGCTGGCTAGATCTTGGGTTTATACGTTTTCAACCCTCTGAAATCATGAAAGTTATTGTACCTATTGCAATCGCATCCATCCTTAGTGATAAAGCCCTACCACCAAAACCTCTGCCAATTTTTCTTTCTATTGCCTCTATTATTGCCATTGTTTTATTAATCGCTAAACAGCCTGATCTGGGCACTTCACTACTGATTGGCGCTTCAGGTGTTTATGTTTTATTTTTCTCCGGCATTCGCATTCAAATTCTTAAAAACAATTGGCTTAATATTGGCGCAATTATTTCATTCATTATCGGTAGTGGCTATATTGCCTGGAACTATCTACTCATGGCTTATCAAAAAAAGCGCATCATGACACTTATAGATCCAAGCTCAGATCCCTTAGGCTCAGGCTATCATATCTTGCAATCCAAAATTGCGATTGGCTCTGGCGGAATCTTTGGCAAAGGCCTGGAGCAAGGCTCACAATCTCAGCTAAACTTTCTACCAGAACACGCAACTGACTTTATTTTCGCCGTGGTGGCTGAAGAACTTGGATTGATTGGTGTGTTATGCTTATTTGCACTTTACGGTTTAATTATTTACAGAGCATTTGTCATCTCATTTCAATCAGAAGATAACTTTTCTAAGTTGTTAGGCGCCAGCCTGACCTTAACCTTCTTTACCTATATTTTTGTTAATATTGGTATGGTATCAGGACTACTACCCGTGGTTGGTGTGCCTCTGCCACTGGTTAGTTACGGTGGTTCATCACTCATTACACTCATGTCTAGTTTTGGCATTATTATGTCTATTCGCAAACAAAAAACCCCAAGATACCTACAACAGTAATGCCTGTATTTGCACTATTATTTTTGCTATTTTCACAACCTGTTGTTGCCAAAACACTGCCAGCAACAGATTTTCAAGCGACTCATAATTTCATTAATAAAATGGTTAGCGAGCATCACTTTAATAAAAATGAATTGCTTTCAATCTTCTCTAAGGTTAACTTAATTGTTGCAGAAAAAAAGCAAAAATTAACCACCAAAAAGACCAAATCAAAACCCATGTCATGGGATAAATATCGCTCACTATTTATCACTGATACACGAATAAAAAATGGCATTGAATTTTGGAAAAATAATTTAGAAACCTTAAAACGAGCCGAAAAAACATACAATGTTCCTCAAGAAATTATCGTTGCCATTTTAGGCATTGAAACTAACTATGGTCATAATCAAGGGAAACACCCCGTCTTAGAAACCTTGGCAAGGCTCTCTTTTGGCAAGCACCGTCGCAAAAAATTCTACAAAAAAGAACTTCAAGAGTTTTTACTAATGTCACGTGAAAACACCCTGGCACCACTCTTAATTAAAGGCTCTTATGCAGGTGCGCTTGGCTACGCACAATTTATCTCCAGCTCCTACCGATACTATGCAGTAGATTTTGATTTTGATGGTAAGGTGGATCTATTTTCTAGCCCTGTTGATGCCATTGGCTCAATTGCTAATTATTTTGACAAGCACCAGTGGCATGATTTTGGCGCTTATGCCCGCCCGATTACGCTTAAAAACTCTCAATTAAAACAAGCAAAATCAAGTACCAACAAGCCTAAGAAAAACGCCAAGTATTGGCGTAGTAAAGGCTTTCGCATTGATAGCGATATTAATGATAAAACCAAACTCGCTTTTATCAAACTACCTCAAGACAATAACTCAGAAACCTGGCTGACTTTTTGGAATTTTTACGTATTAACTCGTTATAATCATGACAATAGATATGCGATGACTGCGGTGCATTTATCTGAAAAATTAAAACAGCAATTCAACCTAACTCACCCTTAATAATATGCAATTGAAAAAACTATTAATTACCTCAATTACCATCATAGCGCTTAATACGCAAGCAGCAATATTTATCACCCCTAAAGCGCCAGGAATTAGTGCTGCAGCCTATACAGTGCTAGATTTTAATTCTGGAAAAACGCTTGCTAGCAACAACGCACACGAACATCGTGCACCTGCCAGCCTCACTAAGCTAATGACTGCATACGTGGTTTTTCAACTCATTAATGATGGCCGCGCCAGTCTTGATGATGAAGTTCGTATTAGTAAAAAAGCTTGGAAAACAGGTGGGTCAAAAAGCTTTGTTGAAGTGGGTAAAAATATCAAGCTAGAAACCTTATTAAAAGGCATGATTATTCAATCTGGCAATGACTCTGCTGTAGCACTGGCTGAGCATATTGCTGGTACAGAAGGAACATTTGCCACTTACATGAATGAATATGCACGTGAGCTAGGCATGAAAAATTCACGTTTTGAAAATGCTTCAGGCCTGCCTCACAAAGACCAGTACACCACCGCATCTGACATGGCACTTTTGGCAGCTGCCACCATTCGCGACTTTCCAGAGTTCTACCCATGGTACTCACAAAAAGAATTTACTTATCATGGCATTAAACAGCGCAATCGCAACAAGCTACTATGGAGTGATCATACGGTTGACGGACTTAAAACTGGCTTTACCAAAAAAGCAGGCTACAACTTAGTTGCCAGTGCTAATCGTGTGGGTATGCGCTTAGTTTCAGTGGTGCTAGGCTCAACTGGCGTTGAAGCCCGAACTGCACAAACACAAAAAATTCTAGACTATGGTTTTCGTTTCTTTGAAACTCAGCGTCTAAAAGATATCACCAAAGAAGTGCCAATTGCTAGCGCCACTCAAGGCACACTTAAAGTGGGTACGATTAGCCAAGCTAGCTTTACTCTAGCACGTGGACAATTCAAACTATCTGATCAAGTTATCCAGCTTAATAGTGGACTAGCAGCACCAATAAAAAAAGGCGATTCAATTGGAAAATTACTCATTCAGTTTGAAGGAAAAACCATTGCTAGCGTACCATTAGTAGCACTTGAAGATGCTGAACAAGCAGGATTTTTCTCACGCATGTTGGAGAAAGTTGGGCTTTAATGGTCTTTCTTAACGGCGAATTTATCCCCAAAGATCAGGCCTCTATTTCAGTAATGGATAGAGGTTTTTTGTTTGGAGACGGGGTTTATGAAGTAATTCCGGTCTACAATAATCAAATTTTTCGCCTAGATGAGCACCTAGAGCGCTTGCAAAACAGCCTGGATTCCACCCATATAACCAACCCTTACAAGAAAGATCAATGGCAAAAAATTCTACTTGAATTGCTTAAGCATTCAGCAGAAAAAAACCAATCACTTTACTTGCAGGTTACACGTGGTGTTGACAGCATCAGAAAGCACAGTTTTGATGAACTCACTGCCACTGTATTTATAGAGTCAAACCCCCTAATCCCAAAAACCAAGACTGAGCTAGAAAAGGGCTATTGCGCTATTACTCAGCCAGATTTTCGCTGGGAGAGATGCGACATTAAAGCCACCTCATTATTAGCCAATATTATGTACTCGCAGCAAGCCAAGCAACATCAAGCTGAAGAAGTTATCTTGCATCGCGATGATCAAATCACCGAAGGTGCTACATCAAACGTTTTTATCATTAAAGACAACACTCTATTCACCCACCCTACTGGCAAACATATTCTTTCTGGTATCACCCGTGACTTGGTACTAGAAAGTGCCAATGCTTGCTCGATACAAGTTAACCAAACTGCATTTTCTATAACGGATTTAATGGCTGCCGATGAAGTGTGGATTTCTAGCTCAACTCGTGAAATTATGCCCATCACCAAAATTGACAATCAGCTAATTAACAAAGGTCAAATAGGCGAGCACTGGTCGCAAGTATACGACCATTATCAGCAATTAAAATATGCATGACCAAACGGATATACGCTTAGATCAACTAGAAGATTGGCTAGAGATCTTTTTTGATGATGCTAATTTCACTCTTTCCAAGGCGAGTGATGATGCCAGTTTTAGGCGTTATTTTCGCATTGAACGTAGCAACCTTAGCTTTATTGCAATGGATGCACCACCAGAAAAAGAGAACTCTAAACTGTTTGTGGAGATTGCTGAGCTACTGCGTGATAACAACATTCATGCACCAAAAATTATTGACAAAGACCTAGAGCAAGGTTTTTTACTCATCGAGGATTTAGGCAACACTACCTTTTTACAAGCACTCGATAATAAAACAGATCTCAATCTGTACAAGCTAGCAATTGATGAATTAGTCAAAATTCAACAAATTGATGTCGCCACCTACCCACTCAATCAATACAACCACGATCTATTAAATACCGAGCTAGAATTACTCATTGATTGGTATTTACCCAAAGATATCAACCAAAATTCATTTGCAAATTTACGCAGTTTATTTGACCAATTAATACAAAATTCACTCAGCTCACCTCAGGTATTTGTTCACCGGGATTATCACTGTAGAAACTTGATGGTCACCCATGAGAAAATCACGGTTATTGATTTTCAAGATGCCGTTATTGGCTCAAACACTTACGATTTAGCCTCACTGCTAAAAGATGCTTACTTCGAATTAAGCCCTTTTGAAATTAAAACATTGCTTGAATATTACTACCAGCAAGCCAATGTTCAGACCCCTTTTGAAGAATTTGAAAAACAGTTTGATTTGATGGGCCTACAACGCCATCTCAAAATTTTAGGAATTTTTAAACGTCTTTCACTTCGTGATGGCAAGCATCAATATTTAGACGATATTCCTTTGGTTAAAAAATACGCACTACAAATGGCTGATAAATATCCTGAATTTAAATTTTTAGAGGATATCTTATGATCGCTATGATTCTCGCAGCTGGCCGTGGTGAACGCATGATGCCACTCACCGAGAACACTCCAAAGCCACTGATCAAGGTTAAAGGAATAACACTTATTGAGCATTCAATTAATGCGCTTAAAAAAGCAGGAATAATTGATATCGTGATTAATATTGCCTACTTAGGAGAGCAGATTAAAACTCACCTAGGTGATGGCTCAAAATTTGGCATAAACATCACTTATAGTGACGAATCTTTAGGCGTGTTAGAAACTGCTGGCGGCATTATCAAAGCTCTGCCGCTATTAGGCGATAAACCTTTTATCGTAATTAATTCCGATGTCTTGTGTGATTATAACTTATCTCAACTGACACTACCCATTGGCGCATTAGCGCATTTAGTGCTGATTGACAATCCGGCCCATAACTCCAATGGAGACTTTTCGCTCATTAACACCCATCAAGTGATTACAGCATCCAGAAAAAGTTTTACTTTTTCAGGGTTTGGCATTTATCACCCTGATTTTTTCAAAAATCATCTAAATGTTCAAGGCAAACTACCACTTTACCCCCTACTCAAAGAAGCATTAGCTAGTAATCAACTCAGTGGCGAGCATTACCAAGGCTATTGGCAAGATATCGGTACACCTGAGCGTTTAAAGCTGGCTAATAACTCGCAAAATTAATAAAAATCGGTCATTCTTAAAATTTGCCAAATTTTTTGTCAAATCAATAAGCTGACCCCGTTAACTTAAATTTTGCCTTAAAAAAATACAAAGAGCCCTGCTAAGTAGTGCCGAAGTATCTTAATTTAATGATTTTCATCACTTTTTAAAGTAAATTTACATATTAAAAGATAGTGGAGCACTACTTTTATTTATGTTTTCTTTGATTTCGATTATTTCCTATATTTTTAAAAACCAAAATAATCCCTAAGATGCATTATTATTTTTAGCAAGATATTTCAAATGCTTTTCATTTGTACCGCAACAGCCACCAAGAATCTCAACACCGTACTTACTGTTTAATTCAAGCATCAAATCTCCCCATTCGGATATATCATTCATTTTTAACTGCTCGGCGCACTCTAAATCACAATGATCTAATGATGAGGCATTTGCTTGATAACCTATTAGCCGGCTAAACAATTCTTTAGGCTGGTGATCTGCATTTAAGAATGATGGAAAGGCACAATTAACCATATACCCAAATGGATTGTTATTTGTATTGGAGTCGATATATTTGATCGCATCAACAAGGCTTGTTCCATCTAAAATCAATCCATTCTTATCGATAACAAAACTAATAATATAAGGCACTTCTGTTAATGCCATTGCTTTTGCAATACCAAGAGCCTCTTCAACATTGGGCAATGTTTCAGCGATTAAATAATCAACACCTGCTGCTACAAGTTGTTCAATCTGCCATGCGTGGTATGCTTGGGAATCTTGTACTGACAACCCTTCATCTGGTGTGTAGCAATCATTTTTTGGACCGATAAGTCCACAAATTTTTATATTACCCTTGCTACTTTGAGAGTCTCTAAATTTGGCTAAAAAATTAACCACATCTGTATTGATAGCTTCACAAACACCTGATGCCTCCACTCTAGAGTGATCAGCCCTCCAAGTTGGGGTTAGTAAAAATATAGGCAGATTATATTGCTTGGCAATATCAACATACTCTTGGTACAATTCAAGCAATGCCTGCTTACCATGCTGATCATATATTAATGGTGCATTTAATAAGCTATTATGCAATTCAAAATCACTAGATCGTCGCAAACGCTCAACAACTGCAGCTTCCATTAAAATCATATTATTATCTTTAAAATAAATTATTAATAAGTATAGGTTCTTTTTTTTGATTGTGATTTAAATCTTAATTAAAAAACCTCAGGATATAATTCAAGTAAAATAATTTTTGGTAGTGCTTAGAGTGCTCCTGCAATGAATGGTTATGAACTCCGCCAGGTCCGGAAGGAAGCAACGGTAATAATTTTTTCATGTGTTGGATGTTATTCTAGGTGCTGCCATTTTTAATTTATTCTTTTGAGCATGAGTGAGCATTATCAAGTCCTAGCCCGCAAATATCGCCCGCATACGTTTGGCGAATTGGTTGGGCAAACTCATGCCAAAAAAACCCTCGTTAATGCGCTTGACGCTAATAACCTACATCATGGCTTTTTGTTTACTGGTACACGAGGTGTGGGTAAAACCACCATCGCGCGTATTTTTGCCAAATCAATCAATTGTGAAGCGGGCGTTAGCTCTACACCTTGTGGCACTTGCCCCACTTGCATAGAGATTGATAGAGGTCAATCGATTGATTTGATTGAGCTAGATGCTGCGTCGCATACAGGCGTAGACAACATGCGCGAGCTATTAGAAAACGCACAATACATGCCCACCAAAAATAGGTACAAAATTTACCTAATTGATGAGGTGCACATGCTTTCCAAAAGTAGCTTTAACGCGCTACTAAAAACGCTTGAAGAGCCACCTGAACATGTAAAGTTTTTACTTGCCACCACAGATCCACAAAAACTACCAGTTACGGTACTTTCTCGTTGTTTGCAGTTTACGTTGTCACAACTTACCCATGATGAAATTTTAGGTCAGCTGAAATTTATCATGGATACTGAAAGTTTGAGCTATGAAGAAAGTGCGCTAGGCCAGATTGCTGAATTTGGCAACGGCTCAATGCGTGATGCACTAAGCTTGTTAGATCAGTCGATTTCTTATGGCAATGGTACCGTCACTAGCAAAGATATCAAGGCTATGCTGGGACTGGTTCATCATGATGATATTGTCATCCTGGCTAAGCATTTATTTAATCAAGATGCGAAAGCGGTGATTGATTTTGTAAAAGATTTATCTCATCGCGGTGAAAACCTTGTTAATGCACTTAAAGATCTTAGCTCGCTGTTTCATCAGATTTCATTGGCGCAAATTATGGCTGATGAGAGTGATGCTGAGATTCGAGAATTGGCTGGTCAAATTTCCAATCAAGATTTGCAAATTTTTTATCAAATGGCAATTAATGGCACTAAAGATATGTCATTAGCACCAAGTGAACAAATCGGCTTTGAAATGACGCTTTTGCGCATGCTGGCTTTCCATAGTGATACGGATAGTCAAAATCCTGTGGAAAAAAAAACTCTAAAAATCACGCCTAGCACTACTTCAAGTGCGAAAACTGGCAAAAAACCTATACCCGCAAAGCCTCAAGAAAAAAAACCCGCTGAAAAATCAGCGCAACCTCAAGCCACTAACTACCTAACAATTACCAGCCAACAAGAGTGGGAAGAAGTTAGTCAGTTAGTTGAATTTGCAGGTGGTGCAAAAATGTTGGTCAAAAATACCCTGTTTGCTACTTTGCTAGACAACACACTCACATTAACACTTGATAAGCAATTTACTAACTTATTGAGTGATCATGTTCATCAAAGCATGCTTAAAAGTTTAAGGGTTAAATATACTGATTTAAATTTAATCATTAATCTTAATCAGCCAAACTCTGAAACCTTGGCACAAAAAGAGGCTAAAGCTCATGATGCATATTTAGCTAGAATCCAACAAGAGTTTTTAAATGATGAGGTAGTGCAAAAATTAGAACAAGCTTTTAACGCAAAAGTTGACGTTAAATCCATTAAAGAAATTACAAGACACTAAATAAGGAGCGACCTATGTTTAAAGGTGGAATGGCCGGGATGATGAAAAAAGCCCAGCAAATGCAAGATAACATGCAAAAAGCACAAGAAGAAATCAAAACTCTAACTGCGACTGGTAAAGCCGCAGGTGGCGCGGTTGAAATTACCATTAATGGCGAGCATTTGGCAACAAATATTAAAATTGACGAGATGGTTATGGATGACAAAGACATGCTGGAAGATTTAATTCTAACGGCAATGAACGATGCTACTGCGCAAATCTCCAATGCATCAGAGGCAAAAATGAAAGGTGCAACGGGCGGCATGAACTTGCCTGGTGGCATGAATTTGCCATTTTAAAGAAGTTTTATTAGCTTATGATTGAATCCCTAAATAAAGCTTTTTGCGCCTTGCCAGGTGTTGGTAGCAAAACTGCGCAGCGTTTTGTATACCACTTGCTTGAGCGTAATCGAGATGGTGGGTTTGAGCTTGCTAAGGCTTTGGTTGATGCCATGGAGCACGTGCAACATTGTCACTCTTGTAGAACACTGAGTGAAAAGGATTTGTGCAATATTTGTGCCAACGAAGCGCGTGACAACACACAACTTTGCGTGGTTGAAACGCCAGCTGATATTCACGCTATTGAGCAAAGCAGCGTTTATAAAGGCAAGTACTTTGTTTTAAGTGGCTATCTATCCCCTATTGATGGTATTGGTGCAAGCGAACTAGGGTTAGATGATCTTGAACAGCGACTACAAGAGCGCACCATTAAAGAAATTATTCTTGCGACCAATGCCACTGTTGAAGGCGAAGTTACGGCGCATTATATAAGCAATATGGCCAAACAATTTGACGTACAAATTACACGCATTGCTCACGGTATTCCGATTGGCGGCGAACTTGAATATGCTGATATTAATACAATCGCTCACGCCCTATCAGGGCGTAAAAATTACGACTAAACGACTGATATATTTTTAAAAGTTTCCTGTTAAGGCGAGGTCTATGACGATTTTTTTTAACTCAATAAATGCTAGTAGTTTTGTATAAAAAACTACTCAAATTTTTTGGATAGTAGCTCAATCTCATAGCCATCTGGATCTTGTAAAAATCCAACTATGGTTGTTCCAGCACTCATTGGGCCTGCCTCCCTTGTAACTGTAGCGCCTTGTTTTTTAGCCTTATCAACGGCTTCATACACATCTTTAACGTTAATAGCAATATGACCAAACCCTGTGCCAATTTTATATTCATGCTTAGTCCAATTATAGGTCAGCTCCAAAGCAGGATGCTCGGACTCAGGCCCATAGCCTAAAAAAGCCAGTGTAAATTCACCCCTAGGATAGTCTTTTTGACGCAACAAACTCATGCCTAAAACTTGTGTATAAAACGCGATTGATTTGTCTAAATTTCCAACTCTAAGCATTGTGTGCAAAATTCTCATAGCAACTCGTTTATAATCCAAAGATTCATTATTATAAACACCAAATCAATGACCGATAACTTCTCCCATTGGGATAAAGTTTACAAAACTAAAGACCACACTCAAGTTAGCTGGCACCAAGATCATTCAACCATTTCTTTTGATTGGATTTTAGAATTTGCCAATAAAGAAGATGCGATTATTGATGTTGGCTGTGGTGTATCGATATTGGCTGACAACTTGTTGGCCCAGGGATTTAGCAAAATTTCATTATTAGAATTATCAACAACAGCGATAGAAACATTAAAGACTAGGCTGAAAAAATCTAGTGATAAGCTAAGCTTCTACAATGAAAACATTCTGGATTTTCAACCCAATAGCACCTTTAAACTTTGGCATGATCGAGCGGTTTTTCATTTTTTAACCAGTCCAAAAGATCAAAAAATTTACCTGAAAAAACTCAATCAATATCTTCAAAAAGACGGCTTTTTTCTACTAGCAACCTTCTCACCAGATGGCCCTAAAGAATGCTCAGAGCTTGGTATTGTACAATATGACAAAGCCAAAATTAGCAAACTACTTGGAGATGGTTTTGATTTTATAAAAATGTTTAACGAGAAGCACCCGCATCCTAATGGTTCAATTCAAAGCTTTAACTATTTCTTATTTCGAAAAAAATAATTAAAACTTCTTTTTATTTTTGAATAATAATTAAATCAGCGCGTATTTTTTGCTGATGATTAAACTCATCAATAAAAATTAAAAATTCAGCCCCATCCTTAGTTACTATATCAATTGGCTTTATTCTAACAATTTTTCCATCAATAGCCACCATCATTGACTGAGCGCGCATAATAACCAACTCATAAATACTATGATCCTCACATGAAATTTTTTGATAAGCGCTCATGTTGATTTAATCAGCGCCAATTTAGCACTTCTATCCATTTGTTTGATTTCGTACTCACGCTTTGAGGCACTAGATCTATCCTGCATTTTTTCTTGATAAACCAGTTGACACGGGGCATTTGCACGGGTGTATTTTGCCCCGCCCTTAATCTCGCCATTATGCTGACGCAAGCGCTGGGATAAATCATTGGTAATTCCGCAATACAGAGAGTTATTAGCGCACTTTAATAAATACACCAACCAAGTTTTATTATCCAATTTTTTCATCCACTTATAGTATAATTGCAAAGTTTAATCCATCTTTATAAGTTAATGGAAAAAACCTACAATCCTGAACAAATTGAAGCGAAATACCGCTCACTTTGGGAAGACAAAAATCTATTCTCATCAGATGCAAATTCTACTAGTGAGAACGCCTACTCAATCATGCTACCGCCGCCAAATGTTACTGGCTCATTGCACATGGGGCATGCCTTTCAACACACCATTATGGATGTGCTTACGCGCTACCATCGTGGAAAAGGTGAGCAAACGCTTTGGCAGCCTGGCACAGATCACGCTGGCATCGCCACACAAATGGTGGTTGAGCGTCAACTAGCCGCTCAAGATATTACGCGTCACGATGTTGGTCGTGAAAAATTTGTTGAAAAAATCTGGGATTGGAAAGAGCAATCTGGCGGCACAATCACCTCACAAATGCGCAGACTTGGCTCATCGGTTGACTGGGAAAAAGAACGCTTCACTATGGATGAAGGTTTATCTGATGCGGTTAATAAAGTTTTTGTTCAATTGCACGAAGAAGGCTTAATCTATCGTGGCAAACGTCTGGTTAACTGGGATCCCGTTCTACATACTGCCGTTTCTGATCTTGAGGTTATTAGTGTTGAAGAGCAAGGCTCTTTATGGCATATGCGCTATCCTATTACTAACTCTGATGAAGTAATGGTGGTGGCTACAACGCGCCCTGAAACTATGCTGGGTGATAGTGCTGTAGCCGTTCATCCAGAGGATGCTCGCTATGCACATCTCATCGGTCAAACTATCGACCTTCCACTAACGGATCGAAAAATAACCATTATTGCCGATGACTATGTCGACATGGAGTTTGGTACGGGTTGTGTAAAAATTACCCCTGCTCATGACTTTAACGACTACGAAATGGGTCAGCGTCATGATCTTGAAATTATCAATATTTTAACGAATGATGCCAAAATTAACGACGTTGTTAATAGCCCGTATATTGGCATGGATAGATTTGATGCTAGAAAACAAATTATTAAAGATTTAGAAGATCAAGGCCTACTGGAGAAAATTGAACCGCACAAACTCATGGTGCCTCGTGGTGATCGAACCAATGCGGTAATTGAGCCGTATATGACCGATCAATGGTTTGTAAAAATTGCCCCATTAGCCGAGCCTGCTATTGACGCTGTCAAAAATGGTGACATTAGATTTATCCCTGAAAACTGGAATAAAACCTATTTCAACTGGATGGACAACATCCAAGACTGGTGCATCTCTAGGCAAATCTGGTGGGGTCATCGAATCCCTGCCTGGTATGACAATCAAGGCAATATCTTTGTAGCAAATACCGAACAAGAAGCGCAAGCGCAAGCCGGAGAAGGTGTTGAACTCACACAAGATAACGATGTGCTAGACACTTGGTTTTCATCAGCGCTTTGGCCATTTTCAACCCTAGGCTGGCCAGAAAAAACCCCTGATCTTGCTCGTTTTTATCCAACTGATGTTTTGGTAACTGGCTTTGATATTATTTTCTTCTGGGTTGCTAGAATGATTATGTTTGGGCTAAAGTTTGCAGGAGATGTGCCTTTTAAAGATATTTATATCACTGGCCTTATTCGCGATGGACAAGGGCAGAAAATGTCCAAGTCTAAGGGTAACGTTTTAGATCCAATCGACTTAATTGATGGCATCTCTTTAGAAGATCTACTAGAAAAAAGAACACAAGGCATGATGCAGCCAAAAATGGCTAAAAAAATCAAAAAGCAAACTCAGCAAGAGTTCGCAGACGGTATTCCTGCCTTTGGTACAGATGCACTAAGATTTACTTTTGCCGCTCTTGCTTCGTTTGGTCGAGATATTAAGTTTGATTTAAAACGTGTTGAAGGTTACCGAAATTTCTGCAATAAACTTTGGAATGCTTCACGCTTTGTGCTGATGAAACTCGAAGGTGAGACAATTGATACTACGGCACCATTATCAACTGCAGACAAGTGGATTTTATCACGCCTACAAGTGACTAAGAAAAACGTTGAAAAACATCTAAAAGATTATCGTCTTGATCTTATGAGTCAAGAATTGTACGAATTTGTTTGGCATGATTACTGTGATTGGTACCTTGAACTATCCAAGCCACTTTTACAAGATGATGCCACCAAAGCTGGCACTCAGGCAACTTTGATCAAGGTGTTAAATGAAATAGTAAGCTTACTACACCCAATTATTCCATTTATCACTGAAGAGATTTTTGAACAGTGCAACGCCATTACTGGCGATAATGAAATTAGCCTAATGACCCAATCCTACCCAGAAGTAGATCAATCATTAAGCGCTAAAGACTCAGAAACTGAGATCAAATGGTTACAAACCTTTATTCTAGGTATTCGTAAAATTCGTGGCGAGATGAACATTCCACCTTCTAAACCACTACCTTGTTTTGTACAAAATTTCAATCAAACAGATGCACTATATTTACAAAATAATGCAAATATCTTAAATACGCTTGCCAAAATGGAAAGTATTGATAAACTTGATACTAGCGAAGAAGCGCCAGAATCTGCTACTGCTCTGGTTGGTGAGATGAAAATTCTTATCCCATTAGCCGGTCTAATTGATAAAGACCAAGAGATTTCACGACTTAACAAAGAAATTGAAAAATTAGAAAAACAAAAGATGCAATTTGAAGGAAAACTAAACAATGACAAATTCGTCTCTGGCGCCCCAGAGGCCATTGTCAATGTTGAGCGTGAAAGATTAAGCGCTACACTCAATGCAATTGGCGATTTAAACGACCAACTTAATAAAATATCTAACTTATAGTATGAAACTTAAACTTCTAAGCACCACCCTTCTACTAGTAAGCTCCCTTGTGAGTGCGCAGTCGTTTGTTTATATTACTGACCAAGTTGATATTCCAATGCGTGCTGAAAAAACTTTTGGCGATAATATTGTGCGTTCGCTTTCTTCTGGCTCTAAACTTGCCATTTTACAAGCCACTGAAGATGGTTGGACCCAGGTTAAATTTGAAGGCTCAACTGGGTGGATTATCTCTCGTTATTTATCTAACAACCCGCCTGCGAGAGCACAACTGGAAAAACTTAGACAAACTTATAATGCTAATAAACTGCTAATTAACAAGCTGGCCAAAAGAAAAAATGAGCTTGAAACTGAAGTTCAGTCATTGAAAGTTGAAAACACCAAACTATCTATTCAAACCAACAAGTCTGTTGCCGAAAAACAGCATGTTGAAAAAGTCTACAAAGATGCTTTAAAACTAGAGCATTCTAACGACAAACTCATCACCACAAATTTACAGCTACAAGCTGAAATTCAATTACTTAAAAATAACAAAACTGCTGCGCAAGATTCCAGCTTTAGAAACTGGTTTATTACCGGTAGTTTTGTTTTATTCTTTGGAATCTTAATTGGCTTTATTTTTCCAAACTTTGTCAACCGCAGGAGATATTAAAATGAACTTACTAAAAACCGCACTAACTTTCGATGATGTATTGTTAGTACCCGCACACTCAACCACTATGCCTAAAGAGGTGAGTATGTCAACCAAGCTCACAAAAAATATCACCCTAAATACCCCTATTCTTTCAGCGGCAATGGACACAGTTACCGAGGCTAAGCTTGCTATTACTATGGCTCAAGAAGGTGGCATCGGCATTATTCACAAGAATATGTCAGTTGAAGAACAAGCTAAAGAGGTTCGAAAAGTTAAGCGTTTTGAATCTGGCGTCATTCGCGAACCAATCACAATCAACTCTGAAGCTTCGGTGAGAGATGTTCTGGATAAACAAAAGAAGCACAAAATTTCTGCACTTCCTGTTGTTAAAGGAAACACAATTGTTGGCATGATAACTGGCCGCGATGTTCGCTTTGAAACCAATCTTAATGAAACAGTTGCTAACTTAATGACACCTCAGGATAAGCTAATCACAGTTATAGAGGGTACTGACATGACTGAGGTTCGTGCACTATTGCAACAGCACCGTATTGAGCGTGTTGTAATTACAAACGATGCTTTTGATCTTCAAGGCATGATCACCGTTCGTGACATTCAAAAATCAACTGACCATCCAAATGCCTGTAAAGATGATGCTGAGCAACTACGTGTTGGTGCAGCTGTTGGTGTTGCCTCTGGCACAGGTGCTCGTATTGATGCTTTAGTAGAAGCAGGTGTGGATGTTATTGTAATTGATACAGCGCACGGACACTCTCAAGGTGTCATTGATCGCGTTAAAAAGACCAAGATTAAACACCCAGATTTAAACATTATTGCCGGCAATATCGCTACTGGAGCTGCCGCTCTTGATCTAGTAAAAGCTGGCGCAGACTGTGTTAAAGTTGGCATTGGCCCAGGCAGTATTTGTACAACCAGAATTGTATCAGGTGTTGGCGTTCCACAAATTACAGCCATCTCTGATGTTGCTGACGCTCTTCAAGGCACTGGTGTTCCATTAATTGCTGACGGTGGCATTCGCTACTCTGGCGATATTGCTAAAGCATTTGCAGCTGGCGCTTATTGCGTTATGCTAGGCTCAATGCTGGCAGGTACTGAAGAATCTCCTGGTGAAATTGAGCTTTATCAAGGTCGTGCGTATAAATCTTACCGCGGAATGGGCTCTATTGGCGCTATGAATCAAGCACACGGATCATCTGATCGTTACTTCCAGTCAGACTCTAAAGCAGATAAACTGGTTCCTGAAGGTATTGAGGGTCGTGTTGCATTTAAAGGCTCTATCCGCCCTATCATTCACCAAATGGTAGGTGGCGTAAGATCATCTATGGGCTACACAGGTTGTGAAAATTTAGAGAAAATGCGCTCAGTGGCTGAATTTGTACAGGTAACCTCGGCCGGTATGGTGGAGTCACACGTACACGATGTCTCTATTACTAAAGAAGCGCCAAACTACCACCAGTAAGGTATTTCATGCTCACTCAATATGAGCAACTTGGTGGAGAGTTAGCGGTTAAAAATCTGGTGAATCGTTTTTACGATTTAATGGATCAACGTACGGATACATCTGAGTTAAGAGCAATGCATGCCAAGTCTTTGAAAATATCCAGAGAAAAATTACATTTATTTTTATCCGGTTGGCTTGGTGGCCCTTCTCTTTATATCGAAAAATACGGCCACCCAAAACTTCGAGCGCGTCATATGCCTTTTACCATTACTCCACTTGAGAAAGATCAGTGGCTTAGCTGTATGAACCAAGCTTTACAAGAACATATTACTGACAACACCCTATTGTTAATGACTTTGAGCGCCTCTTTTAAAGGGGTGGCCGAGCACATGCTTAACACCCAAGATTAGCCTTATCCAGGCTAGTTTTAAATCTAAGTAGCTAGAAAACGCACCAAGCCAGCTTTCCAATCACTCACAAAACCTTCAATTGACTCAATAAAGTCTTGATCATGGTCTTGCTGATTGATTGTGCAATGAATGGTTAAAATCTTGTTATGGTTGATAGTAAGCGTCCAGGCAATGGCATTAGGGCATGATGGCATAGAAAATCTAACACCTTGGTCTAACACCTCTCGATTGACTCTAAACTCACCCCATATACAATATATCGTACCCGTTGTTTGCTTGTCTTCTATTACTTGAGTGATCGATGCGCATAAGTTAATGGAATTTTCAATGGTTAGTATTTTTCGCAACCCTGAAGCATCAATATCAACAGGTGTCAAATATTCAAAAAATTCCACAGCTATTTAAACCTAGAAGATTGGTACCAACTTATGTCCTTGCGTTTGCCAGCCAATTAACGAAACAAAGCCATCAGCAACCATGTTCATCTCTTTAGGAATGGTATCGTTGTCAACACCAAACACGCGTGTAGCTACAGCACAAACCTCCATTCTAACCCCTAGTTTTGAGAACTCTTTAATTGACGCCTGAATAGAATTTAACTCATCTTCACTCTCTAGCGCAAGATCGTCTGCTGGCTCAGTGCTAAGGTATTGCACAGTCTGTCCAATGAAAACCAGCACCATGTTTGATTTAACATTTTGCTTAGTAAGACCTTTATGCGTGCCAAGAATAATATCTAGATAAAAGGCGGTTTTTTTAGGATTGGTAAAATCAATCAAAAACACGCTTTTCGCAGTTTCTATGCCATTTAAAGCAACAGAATCATTAATCTCTTTAGCGTGAATTGTTGGGCTTGAAAAGCCTAAAAAAAAGCAACAACATTGATACGGTAATTTTCTTTAACATCATAATATCTTCCTCATTTTTTTAATTATATTTTTTGAATATGACAATAGCCTTATTAAAACTATGTCTATATTAGATGGCATTATAGATAAATATCAGACCTTATTACTACCTAAATAATAACAATTCAACTTAAAACTATTTTGATTGAATTGTTTATAGAAGTGCTGAGTATCTATTTGCCTTATTAAGCCTTATCTAGTGCCTGACTAACATCGGCAATAATGTCATCAATATGCTCTATACCAACCGATATTCTCACCAAATCAGAACTAACACCGGCAGCAGCCAACTCTTCCTCATTAAGCTGACGATGGGTTGTTGATGCTGGATGACAAGCCAATGATTTTGAGTCACCGATATTAACAAGGCGCAGTATCATATCAAGAGCATCAATAAATCGACCCCCTGCAGCAATACCACCCGTAATACCAAAACTTAGAATTCCAGAAGCCTTGCCTTGTGTGATTTTTTTACAATTTTCATAATAAGGGCTATCAGGTAAAGCAGCATAATTAACCCACTCTACCTTCTCATGATTTTGCAAATACTGTGCAAGTTTTTCAGCATTTTCACAATGACGATCCATACGCAGACTTAAGGTTTCTAATCCTTGCAAAATTTGAAAAGAATTCATTGGAGAAATGGCGGCACCCATGTTTCTTAGCGGCACTACCCTACAACGACCTATGTAAGCAGCCTCGCCAAAAGCCTCTGTGTAAACAACACCATGATAAGAAGGGTCCGGCTCATTTAGCATAGGAAATCTATCTTTATTTGCCACCCAGTCAAATTTTCCAGAGTCCACAATAACACCGCCAATCGAAGTACCATGTCCACCAATATATTTAGTGAGAGAGTGGACAACAATATCAGCCCCAAGATCAAAAGCTCGACACAAGTATGGCGTGGCAACAGTATTATCAACAATTAAAGGTACACCATGTTTATGCGCTATTTCAGCCAGTCGAGAAATATCAACAACATTACCAGCCGGATTACCTATCGATTCACAAAAAACCGCCTTAGTGTTTTTATCAATAGCTTGATCAAAGCCTTCGTAGTCATCATGTGTTATTAGTCGCGCCTCAATACCTTGTCTAGGTAAAGAATGAGCAAACAGATTGTAAGTGCCACCATACAGCTGACTGGTACTAACAATATTGTCACCTACCGTGCAAATACTTTGTAAAGCATAAGTAATTGCAGCCATGCCAGAAGCCAATGCCAACGCAGCAATACCACCCTCCATTGCTGCTACACGTTGCTCCAGCACATCTGTAGTAGGATTCATAATACGGGTGTAAATATTACCCGGAACCTTAAGATCAAAAAGATCCGCTCCGTGCTGAGTATCATCAAAAGTATAAGATGTTGTCTGGTAAATTGGCACTGCAGCAGACTTAGTGGTTTCTTCGGATTTATACCCTTGATGTAGGGCGATAGATTCTAATTTCATTATTCCTCTCTATATTAAAATTATGGTGAACACTTACTAGCAAAAAGAGTGCTAACAACAACACTCATTGACTTTTTCTATTTTTAAAACATTAGGTATCAGTTTAGCTCATTTTACTAATAAAATGTTGCAGGCGTTTTCCACTCTTTCACTATACGAGCATAAAGCAAATTTTTAGCACTTTTTCTTTGTTTAAGTAGTTATTTTATATTTTAGAATATGGCCATTCTTATACCTATGGTGATTAATGCAGGCCTTTTAAGCTAACTAATAACAGTAAGTAAGGTTAAATTTATAGCTTAAATTAATCATTTTAAAATACCTTTGTTTAAGATTATCTGCATGAACAGATTCACTTATCACTATAATTTCTCACATAAACTAATACATACAAACCCGATGATACATTTTGGAAAAATATCCGAGCAAGAGTTCTTGGCTGATTATTGGCAGAAGAAGCCATTGCTCATTAAACAGGCTTTGCCTGGTTTTATCTCGCCCATATCGCCCGAGGAGTTGGCTGGTCTATCACTAGAAGAAGAATTTGAATCTAGACTAATTACTGGATCGATTCAAACTCAGCAATGGTCCTTATCTTCAGGGCCATTTTCAAACTCTACCTTTGAAACACTAACAGAAAAGGATTGGACACTTCTTGTTCAAGGGGTTGATCGCTACATTGATGAGATATACGATTTGGTTAAACAGTTTGATTTTATCCCTCGCTGGCGCTTTGATGACGTGATGATTTCTTATGCGGCCACAGGAGGTAGTGTCGGCCCTCATTTTGATTATTACGATGTATTTTTACTCCAAGGTAGTGGCAATCGTCGTTGGGAGCTAAGCACTCAATTTTGCAATCTTGATAATTATCTCAAAGGGGTACCGCTCAGGATTATGGATAAATTTACACCTGAGCAATCCTTCGAAGTTGAACCGGGCGATATTTTGTATATACCGCCGAAAGTAGCGCACCACGGCGTGAGTACGAGTGATGATTGCACCACCCTTTCCTTTGGCTATCGGTCTTACAATACTCAAGAGATGTTTGCCAAAACGTCACATAACACAGATGATGTGTACTACCAAGACCCAGCCTGGAGTGTTAATAAAGAACCGGCTCTAATTCCTAACACCGCTATACAAATGGCTAACAAGCTGTCTACCATTAGTGATACTGATTTTGCCAAGTTTGTGACTAATCTTGACTCGTCGGCTGTGCAAATTTTGCAAGAATTTGAATACAACCAACAAGATCTAAAATTTAAATTTGGGCCCACTTACCAGCTTCACCCAGCTTGTAAAATTGCTTATTTAAAGCAAGATGAAAAGATCTTGGTATTTCTCAATGGTTCGCTAATCGATACCCAAGGATTGGATTCAGTGGACTTAACTGATTTTTGCAACCGCAGAATGCTAGACGCTAATAGCTCTCCAGTTTTGACACAACAGTTATTTGATTTAAATGTTTTATATGAGATTTAATCAAACCTCATGAAATTAGTCTACTGGGTGTTCTTATCTGTCGTTGCCATTTGGTCAACCACACCACTTGCCATACAGTGGTCAACCCTTGGCTCAAGTTTCAGCTTTAGTGTGGCCAGTAGAATGTTCATCGGCTTGATGCTTTGCATCTTGATACTCTTATTCAAACAACAGAAACTCTCACGACACAAACAAGCCTTAACAAATTATCTGTATGCTGGCGTAGGCATCTATATCACCATGAGTTTAGTTTATTACTCAGCTCTAAGCATCCCGTCAGGATTAATATCTGTTGTTTTCGGACTAACGCCCATTATTACTGGCGTGTTTACCCTTATTTTACTTAAAGAAGAATTTTTCTCGCTAAGCAAGATGACTGGGCTTTTGCTTGGACTGTCTGGGCTTTTTATGATTTTTAACCACTCATTTGTATTTGCTGAAACTCTACTAACAGGTTTGGCCAGTGTTACCTTGGCCATGATATTTCAGGCATTTATCTCTGTTAAACTCAAAAAAATTAATGCGCATGTCTCTGCATTAGAAACAACCACAGGTGCACTAATCGTGAGCGTACCCCTTTTTATTATTAGCTGGTTAATACTAGGCGGAGAAATTCCCAACACCAGTTTAAAAGCGGCGTTATCAATTGGATATCTGGCTTTTTTCGGCTCAGTGATTGGCTTTATGTCTTATTACTATTTGATCAAGCACGCCAATGTTCGTGTGGTTGGTATTGTGCCTTTAATAACGCCCATATTCGCCCTACTATTAGGCTCTGCATTTAATAATGAACAATTAACTAGTTCTCAGATCGGTGGCATTAGTTTGGTGCTATTAGGCCTATCCCTCTATGAATATGGCGAAAAAATCTTAAAAAAATACCGCCTATAAAGGCGGTATTTAAACAAGATCTTATTTACGACTTAAAACGGGTGAGTCAAACTTCAACCCCTCCCAACCATAAGTCATAAAATTTCGAATATTTGCATGGGAATCACCCTCGGGTGTATTTAACACATCTTGATAATATTGCCCAAAACAATGTAGTGTTTCTAGCTGAGTTAACTGATGGACTGCGGCAAAACAAAACAACTTGGCACTTCCCTGGTTTTCGTCAATAGAATTTTCAACTTCGCCGTTACTAAAGCTTGCTGGTGTGTAATCATAGTCATCTTCAATTAGCTCAATCAAGTCCTCAAATCGCATTTTTGCGCCTGATCTTAACTCTTCTATATACTCTTCTTGGGTCACACCTATTCTCCTTGTTTTATCAGTCTTTGTTAATTACACAACCATTGGGTTTGGCTTGTTGATATTTATACCGTATTTTTCAACAGCTTGTGCAACAACTGACGCATCCATTTCACCTTCGTCAACCAAAGCCTTTAAAGAGGCAAGCACAACATAACTGGCATCAACCTCGAAAAAGCTCCTAAGTGCAGCACGTGAATCAGAGCGGCCAAATCCATCTGTACCTAGAACTTCATAACGACTTGGCACATATTTTCGTACCTGCTCAGCATGATTTCTCATGTAATCAGTGGCTACAATAACTGGGCCTTTAGCATTTTCTAAACATTGAGTAATGTAAGGTACTTTTGGTGCATCTGTTGTAAATCGATTGACACGGTCAATGGCTTGAGCCTCGCGCGTAAGTTCATTAAAACTAGTTACTGACCAAACATCTGATTTCACATCCCAGTCATCTGCCAACATTTGAGCAGCAACTTCCACTTCTCGAAGAATCGTTCCCGAACCCATTAATTGAACCTGCTTATCACCTGTGCCCACAGTTTTAAGTGCGTACATACCTTTGATAATACCTTGTTCAGCATTTTCTGGCATTTCAGGATGCGTGTAAAGTTCGTTCATTGTTGTAATGTAATAGAAGATATTTTCATTTTTCTCATACATTCTTTCTAAACCACTACGCACAATCACAGCCAACTCAAACGCATATGCTGGATCATACGACACACAATTTGGAATGGTATTTGCTACCAAGTGAGAATCACCATCTTGATGTTGTAAACCTTCACCATTAAGTGTAGTTCGTCCTGCTGTACCACCCACTAAGAAGCCTTTAGCTTGCATATCACCCGCTGCCCAAGCCAAATCACCCACTCGTTGGAAGCCAAACTTGGAGTAATAGATATAGAACGGGATCATGGTAATGTCATGCGTTGCGTATGAAGTAGCAGCAGCAATCCAATCAGAAATTGCGCCTGCTTCATTAATGCCTTCTTGCAATACTTGGCCTTTTTTATCTTCCTTATACCACATGACTTTATCAGAGTCTTCTGGCTGATAAAGCTGACCCGAAGCTGAATAGATACCCAACTGTCTAAATAAACCTTCCATACCAAACGTACGCGCTTCATCTGGAACAATAGGTACAATCTTAGGGCCTAATTGCTTATCACGAACCAATAAGGTCATGATGCGATTAAGTGCCATTGTGGTTGACATCTCACGATCACCACTAGACTTAAGTAGTGCATCAAACACACTTAACTCTGGCGCTTTGATTGTCTCTAAATTAAAAGATCTCACTGGTAAAGAACCGCCCAATTTCTGACGTTTTTGCTTCATGTATTGCATCTCTGCACTGTCATCTGCTGGCTTGTAGAAATTTAACTCCTTAACATCACTCTCAGTTACCGGAACATTGAAGCGTTTTGCAAAACGCTCAACCTGTTTAAGGCCCAATTTTTTCTGTGAGTGTGTGGTGTTTTGCCCTTCACCTGCTTCACCCATGCCGTAACCTTTAACGGTTTTAGCCAGGATAACGGTTGGCTTGTCACTACAAGCTTTAGCTGCATGATAAGCTTGGAATACTTTATATGGATCATGTCCACCACGATCAAGACGATAAATCTCATCATCAGTCATGTGTTCAACCATAGCGAGCAACTCAGGGTATTTTCCAAAGAAATGTTCGCGCACATAAGCACCATCTTTTGCCTTGTAAGCCTGGTATTCACCATCAACCACTTCTTCCATACGTTTTTTAAGTAAGCCGTTGGTATCTTTGGCAAATAGCTCATCCCACTTTCCGCCCCAAACTACTTTAATTACATTCCAGCCTGCACCACGGAACATACCTTCTAGCTCTTGAATAATTTTTCCATTGCCACGAACAGGTCCATCAAGGCGTTGAAGATTACAGTTAACAACAAAAATAAGGTTGTCTAATTTTTCACGCCCTGCCATGGAAATGGCACCGAGTGATTCTGGCTCGTCAGTTTCACCATCACCCAAGTAAGCCCAAACAGTGCGTTTGTCTGTTTGCTTAATTTCACGGTGATGAAGATACTTCATAAAGCGCGCTTGATAAATGGCCATAATTGGCCCTAGACCCATAGATACTGTTGGAAATTGCCAAAAATCTGGCATTAACCATGGGTGTGGATAAGAACTCAAACCACCCTCACCGGATTCTTGACGAAACTTTAACATTTGCTCCTCAGTAATACGACCTTCTAAAAAAGCACGTGAATAAATACCTGGAGAAATATGGCCTTGGAAAAAAATCAAATCTGCACCTTGATCTGCGTCAGGTCCGCGATAAAAATGGTTAAAACCCACTTCGTATAAAGTAGCTGATGAAGCAAATGAGGCAATATGTCCGCCTAACTCATATGGCAGTTGGTTAGCTTTAACTACCATTACCATTGCGTTCCACCTAACCATGGCTGAAATTCTTGCTTCAATATCAACTTCAATATCAGTAGCAATCTCTCTGTCCTTGGTGATACTATTTAAGTACGCTGTATTAACACCTGTTGGCAATTCCATACCTTCATGGTGCGCCATATCAGTTAGCTGATTAAGGATAAATTTAGCTCGGTCTTCGCCTTCAAAGCGAGCAACAGATCTAAAAGCCTCTAACCATTCCAGGGTTTCAGCTGGATCTACGTCTTGATTATTCATAATGTGATATTTTTATAAAATAGATTAATTATCCCAAAATTACATGTCCTTGAAACTTTACTTTAGAAAATACTTTGTAAACAACATTGCACCCATAAAGCCTGTAAATCCAAAGCCAATTTGCCACAACTCATTGCCTGGAAAAAGCTCAATAGCAATTAAAGCGCCAGCAAAAAGCGCCAATAACGGCAATATATATAATTGAAATGCTCTGTAGAATAATTCTTTTGAAGAAATTTGCATAGTGACAAAATCTCCAACAACAACGCCAGGTTTTAACGGCTTATTAAACGTTGTTGCATGACCAAAAGCACTTGCAAGTATGCCAGTTCCGCATCCACTATTAGCAGAACAACTATGACAACCGCCAGAGCGATTCACTTTTAACACCATGGTATCACTTTCGATTTCGATTACTTCAAATTTTTCTTTCATTACGCTTAAAATAGACTACTTATTGACCACTATTTTAGCAACTTATGAGCATCTCACCATCAATCTTTAAAGCCTACGATATTCGTGGTATTGTTGAAAAAGACCTAACTCCTGAAGCTGTTAAGCTGATCGGAATGGCTATCGGCAGTGAATCCATCGCCCAAGGTGAGCGTGGTGTAGTGGTTGGTCGAGATGGGCGATTAAGTGGGCCTGATTTAATGGAATCTTTAAAATCTGGCTTGAAGGAAAGCGGCTGTCATGTGGTCGATATTGGTATGGTACCAACTCCACTGGTGTATTTTTCTACTTACACAAAAGCTGCAAGCAGTGGCGTTATGATCACCGGCTCGCACAACCCACCTGAGTACAACGGCTTTAAAATCATGATCGCTGGCGAAACTCTATCAGGTGATCGTATCCAAGAACTTTACCAACGCATTCAAAATCAGGACTTTAAATCAGGTCACGGCACCTCAACCAAGGTTGACATTGAACAAGACTATATTGATCGAGTTAAGTCCGACATCAAGCTCGACAAACCTCTCAACATTGTGGTGGATTGTGGCAACGGTGTTGCGGGCAATATCGCGCCGAAATTATTTGAAGCACTGGGCGCTAAGGTGACTAAATTATTTTGCCTAATTGATGGCAACTTTCCCAATCATCACCCCGATCCTTCTAAGCTGCACAATCTAGAAGATATTATTAAAGAAGTGATTGATACTGGAGCAGACATGGGCTTTGCCTTTGATGGTGATGGCGACCGACTTGGGCTTATTGACAACAAAGGTAATGTTATTTGGGCAGACCGACAAATGATTCTCGTGGGATCCCCGGGTACCGAGCTCGA
>JGI24914J38485_100821_pt1 | contig 36307 bp, 26 predicted proteins | sample LinPfosmplate2_FD_38485 | JGI IMG/M metagenome (IMG submission 38485) | reverse complement strand
AAACCCTAAACCCTAAACCCTAAACCCTAAACCCTAAACCCTAAACCCTAAACCCTAAACCCTAAACCCTAAACCCTAAACCCTAAACCCTAAACCCTAAACCCCAAAAAACCAATTTATCCGAACCCTAGTCCTCCAAACCCTAATTTACCCCGCCCTCACTAACATAGTCCTACACCCGAAACCAGGATCAACAATTACTCCAAAAAACCCACCCCACACCATACGCCCGCGACGACGTAAAGGTCCGGCGTCGCCGCCGGCACCCAGAGTGCCGCGACACGCGCAAGTACACAGACGCAAATGCGTGTTTCCTACACATATGCAAAATTCCAGCGTCGTCGACCGCCAGTGTAGTGGTTTTGGTGACCCCTTTACTCGCGCAGCTTTCAGGGCGCCAAAAGCGTCATGTTCCAGAGAAACTGCTAACCCTAGTTTCTAGCCCTAGTTTCTAACCCTAGTTCAGGGAGGCGGGTTCGAGGGGCGACGCGCTGGGAGACGACGCGGGACGACGACGGCGACGTGGGTGAATCGCTTTGCATTCTACATCTTTCAAATTCAGTTTCACCTCTTTCTAGGTTTCTAGGTTTCGATGCTTTCACCAATCGGTCACAGACGCACCGCGACGACGGTGCGGCGTCGCGCGAGGAGCAGGACTGGAGACGAGGAAGAGGCGACGAGGATTGAAGACGCCGCGCGCTGGGCGTTGACGTCGGTGGTGTCGGTGACGTCATCAACATCATCGAAGAAATTTTCCGCGGTGAAATCGAGCTTGGCGATAATTCGACCATCGTCGAGCGCGCAGACGTCGAAACCGACCCCGTCGCGAGCGGCGACGCGGCACGAGACAAAGGCGCCGGGAATTGTCGTCGATGGATGAAGCGCGCGACAGTGCGCGGAGTCCATGGTATATAGTACGCACCGAGCGCGCGCATCGACGGCGAAAATCAAGTCGTTGGCGGCGAGGAGGTACATCTCGTCGTCGTCGTCGTCGTCATCGTTGTCGTCGTCGTCGTCTTCCTTCGAGCGAGCGATGGTGAGAAAATCGCTCGCCACGCCTCGTATGACTCCATTCGCGCTCGGTATTGCGCCGACGTACCCACGCACGTCTGCGACCGCACCGTTTTCGAGATGCGGTACCGACCACTCCAACACGCGCGACTGTCTCGCGCTCGCATCGGCGAACGTTGTAAGTAATCGAAGCGAGTCGGGCGCAATCGGCGAGCGCGCCAAGCGAGCAAAGCACACGCCGCCGAACCCATTCCAAGTCACGATGTTCGTGATTGGCTCCACAGTAAGCGATGTTTTCGAATTTTCTAGACGAACGCGCCAGAGTTTGAAATTTCCGACGACGTCCGTGACAACGAACGCGCCGCCGTCGGCGCTCGTCGCGAGCGCGTCGACGGCTTTGATGGCGCGAAATCCATCGCGTGACGCGAGCGCCGAGGGACCGAGCGCGCCGTCGAAAAACGTTTGCACGAATACCGTGCCATCTAAAGCTGTGGTGACCAAGACGTCACAAATCTCGGCGCCTTCGACGCCTTCAAACCACTTCGCGGCGGTTATTCTTCGCGAGTGTGCGTCCACCTCCGTCGCGGCGGCGGCGGACATCGTGTCGCAGTCGACGGTCCAAAACCTCGGCTTACTCGTCACGTACGTCGCCACCAGTCCATGATGACGATTAAATTGCAATATAGATACCGCATCGTTCGTTTTGTCCGTCGTCGACGGCGCGTCGCACGAGTCGACGCGCGCGCCGTCGGCTCGCCAGACGCTGACGCGTCCGCTCGCCTCGCCCGTCGCCACCACACCATCGTCTCGCGCCGTCATCACCGTCACGCGCGATTCGTGTGGGCCGAATTTCGTCTTGTTTATCGAAGACGAAGATGTATTCACCGCCGAACGTCGACGCGGACTCGTCGGCGTCGTCTTCAGCTCCGCGCGCTTCGCCACGCCCGCCTCGCGTTTCTTCGCCCGTTCGTCTTTCCGCATCGATGCCCGCCAATCGTACCTCGCCGCGCACGCTAACAAGTCCTTACGATCAACCACGTCGTACGCCGCGTCTCGCGCCGCGCACAACGCGTCGTACGCGCGCGAGCACCCGCTGTTGCGATCGGGATGTGCGCGCACGAGGCGTTTTCGAAACGCCCGTCGGACATCCTCGCGCGTGACGTCCGCCGCCGCGCCGTCGAGGCCGAGAATTTCAAAGCAGGACGACGACGCCGACGACGACGCGGACGACGACGATTGGTCGCACGGGTCGGGCGGCCCGGCCTTCGTCACCATGGACGGCAACGAGCGACGCGCAGTGCCGAAAGAACGACCGGGAAAAACGCACGACAGAAAAAAAGCTTGAAAATGGTGCTGCACTAATATTATTTCATTCGAAACACTCAACGGTTTTGTCCGAATGAACGGCAGACAAGCGTCGAGTGTCAACTCTCGTCGCTTTAGCGACCGAACAGGCGCCGCTTCACGGTGATCTTCGGTGGGCGAGGCGCTATGAAAGGGAGTTCGAACCGTGGAGCCTCGCGTGGTGCGGGCGCCATCACTTTCCGGGCTCCGAAAATACCATGTCTCGTTTGTGCTTCTGGCATTGGCGCGCAGCACGCCGCTCGGAATGCAGTGTACTTCTCTTCGCCGATGAGAACCATCATTACGCGACCGAGCCTGCTCGTCGGACCGAGCGTGATGCCGACGATGAACAACAGCGCAGGGGTCACAAGGATTACGATGATCAAACCGATGATAATTCCGTAACCGAACTTCTCCACTTCCACTTCTTCCTTTGACTGTGGTCCGTAATTTTCGTCGATGCCGGTTTCGCTCGGTGTGGTTTGAATTACGTCGACTTGCGTCAACAGAGGCAACATCTGCGACAAACTCGTCGTCATCGCGGTCGCCGTAGCGCCAACGGATGTATCCAGAGCGGTGACGACGCTCGACTGCGAGTCCGATGCCGTCATCAAAATCTTGACGTCCACCGAGGCTGCGGACGCAACGAGTAACTTCCTTCGACGCGCGTCGTTGGCGTCGAGAAATGAAACGCCGAGGGCACCGGAAGCAAGGTTTAAATAACTCGCGAGACCAACCTTCAACGCGGCGCGGTTTGCGATGTTGAAGTCAGCGCCGACGTATCCAGTCAGTTTGATGCGCGCGAATAAGAACTTGACAGTCCCGGTAGTTGAGACGTCACCTCCGTTAGAGCTCACTGGGGGTGGAGGATACACGTCGCCGGTGTTTGTTTCTGGCGCCGTGGTTACGGCAGTCGGCGGTGGCGATGGTGGTGGACTCGGCGTCCCTGCCAATGGTGGTGGTGGCGACGGTGGAGGTGGCGATGGCGGCGGTGGCGATGGCGCCGGCGTCGAACCCGGCGTCGGCTTCGTTGACACAGGCACGCTAGACGTGACAGTGCAGGCGCCGTTATAACAGATTTTCGGGAAAGATCCATCTCCGGCGGCCGTCGAACACGGAAAGCCGTTACTTCTGCGCGTCCTACCCGAGAAGCTCCAGAGAGCGCCGACGCTGCACGAGTTTCGAACATCCGTACAGTATAACTTTTCAGTGCAAACGTCTGCATCGAATGTGTGGAACGGCGCCGGGCTGTAGTAAGCGAATTGGCTAGCACAAGCTGCGGTGCACCACTTGCCGCCGTAATACGACCCACCGGCTGAGTTGCACTCCTTATCTCGATTCGCGCACAAACCATCGAAGCACGTGCCCACATCGCCCTGGTCGTCTTCGCACGTTGCCCCGTTGCCCAGGGCGGCGTCCGCGGGACAAGATACGGAGCTTCCATCGCACGTTTCCGCAACGTCGCAAGGAATGTTGAAGGATCCTTCGACAGAAGCGCGACACATCGTTCCAGCTGCGGCAGGTCCAGTTTGCGCACTATCGCAGCACTTGTCGTGTAATTTTGAGCACACAATCGAGCTGCTTGTGAACTGGCACGTTGCCCCGTTACATCCGGGATCAATACCATTACTACAGTCGTTGCCATAGCAGTCGCAGTCTTCGCCAGCTTCACGGACGCCGTTGCCGCAGAGTTCTCCCGTGGCAGCCAAAGACATGCACGAGTGATCGACAGCATACACAGTCGAGCCGGAACGAAACGTCTTTGAATCGTATTGTTGAATCGAACACGGTGAGAACATCTCTTCGTTGCCGCCAAGAATCGGTCCCATGACGTGCGTAGTTTCATCGCAGGACGATGTACCCTGACTTGAGCTGCCATCGTGCGCAAAGCCAAGCGTATGTCCGAACTCGTGAGAGATGATCAAAGCAGAGTTTAGAACAGCGCCTGTCGTGACGGCGTTAACGCTTATACTGCGACTGGTGCAAACCGTTCCAAGATAAGCCCAGCCGACTGCTCCCGAGACGCTCTCGTCGCGTTTCGTAGTGACGATCAAAGAGTCCCAACTAAAGCCGCTCAACTGAGAAGGATTATTATTCGTGACCCAATCCTTCACGCCTCCCAACATGCTGAGGAGATCCCTGGGATGAGGATCTCCGTGGGCGTACAAGCCCCACGGATCCGTCTGACCGGAAGCCGTGTAGAGGAATTGCTTCAACACGAACCGCAGGCGCGGGCTAAAGGCAGTGTTGTCGTAAACCGTTTGCATCACCTTGACGTGCAAAATACTCTCTTCGATGAACGCGTCGACGTTATTACTCATCGTTTGCATGCGGTCCCTCGACGCCCAAAACACGAGTTCGACCACATTCTCGCTCGATACGAGGAGTTTCCTGGAACTGGCGTTCGAAGAAGCGTAGGCGACGTCGCCGTCCACAGAGACGATGGGCTGGTCCGGAAGTATGAGATCGCGGTCTGTCGAGTTCGCTTGCAGCTGCTCAAGTTCGTCTGTCAGACTCCACGACTCGCCGTTCGTCGCGGCGGCGACGTCGATCTCCTCCACCCCGAGCATGCGACCGATCGTGGGGTGCGCCTCGAGTGAGGCCCCATCCCATAGCTCTCCCCGAATTGTCAACAGATCATTATTTGTCTGCACGACGACGACGCGCAAACGTCCGTGACACACCGTCCCGAATGCGCGAACGGTGGCTCCGCCGGCGTCCGTCGCCGTGCCTTCGTAGGAACATCGGCGGAGCGCTTCCAGGCGCTCGGCCGCGTCGATGCTTTCAACCCCGACTGCTTCTCCCCAAGCTCTGACCCGCGCATCCGCCGCGATCTCGGAATCGCGTCGAAGCGCCAACGAGTACGTCGCCCCGCGCGTCGTCGCGGCGAACGTCACGCGCTCACCCTCGTTACTCACAGCGACGTTCTCGATCACGGCCGGCGTCGCCGCTTGAATCACGCTCGCTCCTACCGCACCGATCATCGCCGACAGCACCGAGACGAGCGCGAAGAGCGCGCGAGTTCGAGTCGACTTTGACGCGGTGACGCGGTGACGCGGTGATCGCGTCATGGTCGTCGACCGCGTCTTCGTCTGCGACGCGGCGAAGCGCGTCATCGGCGCGCGTCGACGACGAGCGCGCGCCGCGATGCGGTCGACGCCGTCCGCGCTGATTCGCCGCTCGCGTGTGCGGTCGACGCGCGCGGGACGGCGATCCGCGTGCGCTGGCACCGCCGAGCGCGGCAACGCGTGCGCACACGACGTCGCGCGTCGATCGATCGACCATGCCGAACTGCACGGCGCACGCGGGGTGCACGTCGAGCAGCGCGCAGTACTGCGCCTCCGTCGCGAACTGGGGGGCGACGGGCACGTGTCGGACGTGCAGCGAGTGCGCCGCGTGGGCCGACGCGATCGATGGAGTCTGTCCGACCGCGTGCGGTAGCGCGACGACGCCGACCGGCGTCGGTGCGTCCTCGCCGGCGGACTTTTACAACGCGTTCGGGTACTGGAGCCGGGTGAAGACTGAAGGCAGCTCGGTGATCGGCACGGCGTGCTTGAACACCGCGACGGAGGCTATGCGAACGACTTCGTCGTATAAAAAGGGAAGGAACAGCGGTTGCGCCCCCGTGTTCACGAAGGCAGACACGGCGAATCGTTGGTGCGACGTCGAGCAGCTGACGATTCGGTTCCCGTTTCAGCAGTGCATCGCGAGCGCTAGCAATAACTACTGCGGCATCGCGGGGAAGTCGGTGTGCATCGCCGATAAATATTACGACTGCTGCCCTCTGCAGAAAGACGTGGTCGCCGGCGTCGCCATCGCCGTCGGCGTAGCGCTGTGCATCATCCAGTGGGCGATTTATCGCTCGTGCTACACGAAAAAGCTCATCAAGAGGATTGGCACGTGGTCGGATCCAGCCATCGTCGCCGCCGCGCAGAAAGCCGCGCTCAAGCATCCGAAACTCTCCATGCGCATCCGAGGCTCCGTGCCGGCGCCGGCGCCGGCGCTCGAACAACCGTAGACACGTTCGTAGCTGTCGCCGTAATAAAATATAGTCTTATGAGCGTGCTCGTCGCGGTCACGCGCTACCTCGCCGCGAAGTCGTTCCGTCGCCGCGCCCAGGGCGCGGCGCTTCGCCCACAAGGCGACGCGCTCGCCACTCACCGACGCCCGAAATTTTACATGAGCGATCGCGTCGAAGTTTTCGTGTGCGGAGGCACCGGTCTGGTGGGATCGGCGTTGGTGACGCAGCTGCGCGCGAACGCGGCGTCGCGCGCGAACATCAAGCTCGTCGGCTTTTGTTCGTCAACCAAAATCATCGCGTGCGAGGGCGAGCAGAAAGAAAGCGTCGTTCGCGAGAGCGCGGACAGACGAGTGCCGAGCGACGATGAAATCATGCAGTGCTGCTCCTCGCCAAACGCCACCGTGTGTGTTGTGGACGCCACGTCGAGCGAAGACGTGTCGGCGTTGTACGCCCCGTGGCTCGAGCGTCGCTGGCATGTGGTGACGTGCAACAAAAAGGTAAATAGCGGCAATCTCGAGTATTACACTCGGTGCATGGACGCGACTAAAAATGGAGGAGGGAAGTGGTTTGTCGAAGCGACGATTGGCGCCGGTTTACCCATCGTCAGTACGCTCCGAACGCTCGTCGCGACGGGAGACGAAATCGAATCCGTGCAAGGCATTTTTTCTGGAACGATGAGCTTCTTATTCAACACTTGGGACGGCGAAAGCGCATTTTCGGAGACCGTAGCGCTCGCAAAGGCGGCTGGGTACACCGAACCGGACCCACGCGAGGATCTCAACGGTTTAGACGTCGCGAGAAAAGTCGTCATCGCCGCGCGCGAGTGCGGCGTCGCGCTCAGCCTGGACGACGTCGTGGTGCAATCAATGGTACCCTCCGAGCTTGCGTCGTGCTCCGCGGATGAATTTCTCGAACGGTACGCTGAAAATGACGCGGCGATGGCTCAGGCCGCGGCGAACGCTTCGAAGAAAGGATGCGTTCTTCGCTTCGTCGGTCACGTCGACGTCAAGGCGCGCTCGGCATCAGTTCGTCTTGTGGAATTCGCCAAGGCGCATCCCTTCGCTACGCTTTCGGGCGCTGATAATATTTTCGAAATCAAAACGGCGCGTTACGGTCCCACGGGAGGATCGACCCCGTTGATCGTTCGAGGTCCTGGCGCCGGCGCCGCGGTCACGGCTGCCGGGGTGTTCGGCGACATCGTCGGATTGGCAAAGAATTTGTCGCTCGCGTAGGGCTCGCGTAGGGCTCGCGTAGGCACTAGATACATCGTCGGATTGGCAAAGAATTTGTCGCTCGCGTAGGTCTCGCGTAGGACTCGCGTAGGAGATATAACTATGCATCACAAACACGAATATTTGCGCTAGCGGTCTCTCGATCGATTGTTTTCCATTCGTTGATATTCAGTCGGCGACGCGCTTTTCGAATTCTCGCTCGAGGATACGAGTTAAGAATCCTTGGCTCAGCATATCCCTCACCGCCACCCCACACTCGCGCGACGCTTTAAAAACATCCATGACTGCCGGCGGCGAGATGGGAAGGAACAGCTCGGCGAGCGCGCGCACTGAATTTGCCACGCGGGATATATTTTCGCGTTGAACCGGAGACACTTCATCGCCGTGAAGCTCGCGCAGCTCGTCCACGACATCACTCGGCTCGCGGCGAATCTCCGACTCGCGCGGTGCGGTGGCGCCGCTCGGCGCACCAACCCAAATGAAACCGTTGCACCCGAGTAAGATTTCCACGTCGTTCACTTCAGCGGCGACGCCGTCGTGAAACTCGTCCATCTTAAGCCTGTGAAAATGCTGAGGCAATCGGCGCACTAAATTCGCAGTCACTCGCACGAGCTGACCATTCTTCAAGCAACCGTACTTCAAGCTTCGCGTGTGCAGCGCGGCGGCGCCATCGGCGTACACGCTCTGCACTTCGGCGCTCACGACGTCGTCTTCGGCGTACAGCATGCGCATGTTCAACTCGTCCACATCGTTCCGTCGTCTCTGCACGTTCCCGGGCAAATGCACCGCACTGAGCTGCAATACCCCATTCTGTCGCGCGTTCACGTCTAAAATCCAACGCTTACCAGATATCTCTTTCACGCGCCCAAGCACGACGTCACCCGTTTCTGGCGCGTAGCGCGCTTTCAACGCTCGCACTGAGACGAGTTTATTCACGCGTTCAACCACGCCCGCGGTCGTGGCCACTAATCCACGATCACCGTCGCCGTCACCGTCGGTTCCATTGTCCTCTGCGATCGGTCGCGTGCCGTGTCCTCGCAAGAAACCTTCAGACGAATCGATCCCTGGGATGCGTTCGCCCGGGCTCACGAACGCGCGCGCGGACGAGCTCGCCGTCGCGCATTGCTCCAGCGCGCGCTTCGCGCGCTTGAACGCGCGCGTCGTCGACGCGTCGGCGTCTCGAAAACTCACCACCATGCGTCCACGGACGCGCGCGACCGACACTGAAAGCTGTCGAGCGCGGCATTCCGTCCCGGCGGCGGCAGTGCGAGTCGCGTCTTCGCGTCTATGACGCGCGCGAGCGCGGTGAAAAAACCGGATTCGGACGACGAAAGCGATGACGATCGCGAAGATGGAGACGCGCCCGCGCGCGCGCGCACGCCCGCGCCGCGCGACGTCGTCGAGGGCAAGGCTGCGCGAGCGGCTCGTAAGCGGGCGGCGAAGCGCGCGAGAGACGCGGCGTCGCGGGCGCTCGCGAATGCAGACGATGAGGACGTCGACGATGTGAACGTGAATGACGCAGACGCGTCGCGCGTGCGCGCGTGCAAGCTTTGCGCAAGGTCGTTACCCCTTCGAGCGTTTCCGCCTCGACAGCTTCGCAAGGCGAGGAGCGCGTGCGCCGAGTGCTGCGCGACGCAAGCAGAGAAGGATGCTCCCGCTCCGGAACGGAAGCGAAAGATGACGAAACGCGAGAAACTAGCCGAAGCGATTGAGGCGAGAAAAAAGAAGAGGAGCGAGAAGGTGGCAGAAGAGCCCACGGCTGAGGCGAAGAACGAAGAGCGAAGAGCGAAGAAAGTCGCTGCGGCAAAAGCTGACGACGAGAGCGAGAGCGAGAGCGAGAGCGAGAGCGAGTCTGCTTCTTCGAGCGGTGAAAGCTCATCTTCGTCGAGTTCATCATCATCTTCTAGCTTAGACGAAGAGGCGCCGAAGAAGCCAAACGACGACCGAGCCTTGACGGCCGAAGAACGCGAGCTGCGAGCCCGACAAGTCTTCGTAGGCGGTATTCCCTTCAGCAAGACAGAAGAAGACATCGAAGAGGCATTCATGGATGATACGCTCACCGTCGAAAGCGTCGATTGCATGACTTTTCCGGATACCGGGCGTTTCCGCGGTATCGCAATAGTCACCTTCGCCTCGGCGAACATCGCGAACGAGGCTTTGCGATGGCACGACACCGAATGGGACGGAATGGTACTCGTCGTGAAACCGTACGAGCCAAAAACACCTGAAGCGCCCAAACCTAAGCTTAATGTGGGTAAAGTTGAAGGTCAACACATCGCCTTTGTGGCAAACTTGGATTACAGCGTCACCGAGGACATTCTTAGAGAAACGTTTTCTCCAAGCGACGGCGCTATTACGGATGTTCGCATGGGTGTGGACAAGGAAACCGGCGATTTCCGTGGCTACGCGCACATTGAATTCGCTAGTGATGGCGATTTAGAGCGTGCGTTGCTAAGAGACGGAGAAGAACTCGTCGGTGGACGGGCAATGAAAGTGACGTACGCGACGGCGCGGAAGCAAACCACGACAAAACCGGAACGGAAATACGACAAAGGTAGACCGAGGTTCAAGGGAGCGGCGCGGCGGAAAAAGTGACTAGGATTTTCTGAGCTGATCGCGAACTAGTCGCGGACTAATTGACTAGGTAGTAACTAAGTAGCAAGTACTGTAGCTTTTGCGAATACTAGAATACTATACCCACATCCTCGGGGCCAACGGTGCGCCACACCCGCGCGCGTCGCCGGCGGCGTCGATCGCCGCTAGGGAGGTGGCGACGATGCGCGGTGGCGACGACGACGGCGATGCGCGTTCTCGCGCTCGCGTGGACGACGGCGCGACGACTACACGACCGTTAAGTCTTGACGACGACGACGACGACGACGACGACGAGATTTTTCACATCGCGTTCGAGGCTGCGAAGAAAAGGAAGGTGTCGGCGGTACCGGACGGCGTGTTGACGCCCCGACCGAGCGCAAACGCGTGCGAGTCGACGCCCGAAACATCGTACGGCGGAACGACAAAGTCGACGGGCGGTAAAAAGTCCAAGGCCCGCGTGCTCGTCGAAGACGGCGACGTGCGCGCGTTCGTGTCAAACATGTCGGCGAAACCGCAGTGCGTGGGCGTGAAATGGCTCGATCGACGCGAAGAGGACAACACATCACCGCCGGACTTTGAGGTCGATGGCACCCTCGCCGCGGTACTGGCTCGTTGCGGAACGACGCGCCTCTATTCGCATCAAAGCGCGGCGATTAAAGCCGCGCGCTCGGGGCGCTCGGTTGTCGTTTCGACGCCCACGGCTTCGGGGAAATCGATATGCTACGTGGTGCCGATTTTCGAAGCGATCATGGACGAAAGGTCGAAGCAGTCCAAGGCGCTGCTGATGTTTCCGTTGAAGGCTCTCGCGAACGACCAGTTACACAAGATGCGCCGCGTCGTGCAAGCGGCGCAAGGGTTCAAGTACGAAATCGATGAACGGATGAAGAAGCACGGTGATGCGACAGCGAAGGCGAAGAAAGAGTTCATGAAGTTGAACTTTCCAGACATCGACATGAAACGATTAGAGCGCCTCGCCGACGCAAAGTTGGCGGTGTGCGACGGCGACACCGACGAGGCGGCGAAGAAACAGATTAAAAGTCAAGGCACGCAAATCATCTTGACCAATCCCGATTCATTGCATCACGCCATGCTTCCAGGTCACAGGACGTGGGGTAAAAAGTTTTGGGGGTCGTTGCGGTACATAGTCTTGGACGAGGCGCACACGCACACGGGCGTGAGTGGCAGTCACGTCGCCAACGTTCTTCGGCGACTTTTGCGCGTGTGCGCGTCGTGGGACCCGACGACAAGACCAGAGTTCATCTGTACGTCGGCGACGATCTCTAACCCAGTTCAGCACATCCGACGCCTTACGACGCGCACGCCAGTGTGCGTGGATATCTCCGGCGCGCCGAGTGGTGAGAAGGCGATGATTTTGTGGCAACCGCCCGAGTCGGAAGCGGGCGGGATGAGCGCGGCGACGTGGTTTCAGCAACCAAATCTTGCGAGTCTTTCGGGTGAGGATGCTTCGGGCACGCAACGTCAGCGTCGTTCGCCCTATGCCGAAGCTGCAGATATCGTTGCCGATTTAGTGCGAAGCAAAATACGCTGTCTCGTCTTCGTCAGCGCGCGAACGTTGGCGGAGACGGTTTCGCGCGACGCAAAAGCAAATTTAGCGAAAAAGAACCCAGAATTGGCCTCAAAAGTCGACTCTTATCGAGCGGGATACAATCAAATTGAACGAAGAAAACTAGAACGTCGTTTGCAGAACGGCGAAATCAGCGCGCTTGTGTGCACGAGCGCTTTGGAGATGGGCATCGACGTCGGATCGTTGGACGCAACCGTGCACGTGGGAGTTCCTGAAACGGCATCGGCAATGTGGCAGCAAGCTGGTCGTGCGGGACGTCGCCGAGGGGCATCTGTCGCCATCGTCATTGCGTGCGAGCGTCCTCTGGACTACCACTACGTCACCAGGCCTGGTGAATTGTTTGAGCGACAGAGCGAAGAGGCGCTCGTCGACCCACACAATTCTGCAATTTTAGAGATACATTTGCCGTGCGCGGCGAAAGAAGTCGCGCTTGATTTGCGAGGTGATGACGCAGTCATGTTCACGGCGAGTCGCGATGATGCGGCGCCGGGAATGACGTCGATTGCGCCAAACTTCAAGGCGCCTTTGCATCTCGCCATTAAGCGCGCGTTGGGCTCGTCGACGTCGGCGCGCACGTGCGTTTTCAACAAAACGACAAAGACGATCGAGTGCGCGCCGAACGTATATCCGCACAGATCTGTCATGCTACGCGGCGTGCAGAGCGGCGAAGCTTGGAAACTACTCGAGTCCCCTAGCGGGTCGTTGGTTGAAGAAATTGAAGGCCATCGCGCTCTCGCGAGACTGTACGTGGGTTGCGTATTCATCGCTCGACGGAAGGCTTTCATTGTACAGCGGCTCGACATTGAAAACCGTATCGCGCACGCGGCACCTTACGAAAAGTTCGAAACGACGCAGACGCGCGAACGGACGGAAGTTGAAGTTCTCGCGCCAGACCCAGAGCAAGGCGTCGGCGAATTGGTTTCGAAGAATTGCGCCGCCACGCGTGTCCATCTCGGCGACATCGTCGTCTCTGAAAAAGTACTCGGGTACGCCAGGAGTGATCATAAAACTGGAAAATTGCTCCACGAAGAGATTTGGAAGACGCCCGTGATTGCGGCGCAGTACCGCACTCGAGCGGTGTTTTTCAATCTACCCGATGAAGTCGTCAATCGCCGCGTCGCAGCAGACGCGCTCCGGGAAGCGACGAATGGGGTCGCGAACGTGTGCGGTGGACTCGTCGCGAGTATCGCGATGTGTGATACGAGAGACGTCGCCGGTGCTACGCAGCTCCCGAACCCGAATGAAACCGGACCCGCCGCCGCGCGTATTTTCTTATACGACACGACGCCGGGCGGCATCGGCATCGCCGAAAAGGTGTTTGAGAATTGCGAAGAATTGTGGCGACGGGCGCTGGAGACTTTGAAAAGCTGTGGTTGTGCGTCAGGATGTCCATCCTGCGTACAAGCGGGCAGAAGAGGCCGCGACGCCGGCTTCGCGAAGAGAGACTCGAAGATTGTCCTCGACGGCTTGCTCGGCACCTGGCTCGCGGCGTAGTTGGAATCTTGGATAGACCATGTTATCACACGATTGATTATTTTACATAGACATAAATGTACTTATAATACGTGATGATACATTTCTCCCTCCCCGAGCGCGTCGATTTTATCCAAACGCCCGACCCATCGTCGCGCGTCGTCGTCGTCGTCGTCGTCGCGCGTCGCAGACCGCGACGCTCGCGACCGCGCGCGCTGTCGGACGTACACGCACACGTGCGTCGCTTGATCGAAGCGAAGCGCCATGCTCGCGCGAACGCCCGCCACCGCGCGTCCCGCGTCTCGCGTGTGCCAGACGAAGACCTCGCGCGCGGGCGCGCGCGCGGCGCGCGCGCGCGCGACGCCTCGACGCGTCGTGCGCGCGGCGGTGGCGGATGAAGCGTCGGAGTCCGAACTCGAACAGCGCATGAAGGAGGTGATGCAGATGGAACAAGACATGAAGGTCGAAAAGGAGGAGAGCACCATGCGCCAGACGTTCCCGCTCGCGGCGGTGATCGGGCAGGAAAAGATCAAGTCGGCGCTGCTTTTGGGAGGGATCGACCCGACGTTGGGAGGGATCGCGATCTCGGGACGACGAGGAACGGCGAAATCCATCATGGCTCGCGGTTTGCACGCGCTGTTACCGCCGATCGAGTGCGTGAAGGATTCGTATTGCAACGCCGACCCGTCCACGCCGGATGAGTGGGAGGAGGGGTTGAGCGAAAAGGTAACGAGGAACGCCGACGGGAACGTGGAGACGATCATCCGCGACGCGCCGTTCGTGCAGCTCCCGCTCGGAGTGACGGAAGATCGTTTGATCGGTACGGTCGACATCGAAGAGTCCATGAAGCAAGGGAAGACGATTTTCCAACCCGGGCTGTTGGCGCAGGCGCACAGGGGCATCCTTTATGTCGACGAAATCAACCTCCTCGACGACGGGGTCGCCAACTTGTTGCTTTCCGTGCTTGCCGAGGGTGAAAACGTCGTCGAGCGCGAAGGCATCACGCTCAAGCACCCGTGTAAGCCGCTTTTGATCGCGACGTTTAACCCGGAGGAGGGTAACCTTCGCGAGCACCTGTTGGACCGCATCGCGGTGACGCTCTCGGCGGATCAGATGTTGACATTTGAGGACCGCGTCGAGGCGGTGAGCCAAGCGATGAACTTCCAAAACGCGGCCGAAAACTCGGTGAAGAGCGTGGAAGAGGCGACGGAAGGTATCAAGACGAACATTATCTTGGCGCGCGAGTGGTTGAAGGATTGCACGATTTCGCAAGATCAAGTCGAGTACTTGGTGCGCGAGTCCATTCGCGGTCAGATTCAAGGTCATCGCGCCGAACTTTTCGCCGTCAAGGCGGCCAAGGCACTCGCCGCACTCGACGGTCGATCCAAGGTGAACGCTGACGACTTGAAGGAAGCCGTGCGATTGGTTATCGTACCGCGCTCTGATATTTTGCAAGACGCGCCGCCGCCGGATGAAGACGACATGCAGGAACCGCCGCCGCCACCGCCGCCGCCGCAAGATAACGCGGAAGACGAAGACCAAGATGAAGAGAACGAGGAAGAGAACGAGGAAGACGAGGAAGAAGAGGACGATATTCCGGACGTTCCGGAGGAGTTCATCTTTGACGCCGAGGGCGTCATCCTCGACAAGGATGTGACTCAGTTCGCGCAACAAACCAACAGACAAGGCGGCCGCTCCGGTCGTTCGAAGAGCGTCATCTTCTCCACCGATCGTGGTCGCTATATTAAGCCCATTTTACCCAAGGGTAAGACGATTCGTTTGGCGGTTGACGCGACGTTGCGCGCCGCTGCTCCGTACCAACGCGCTCGACGCGAGCGCGATCCCAACGCGGAGAAGAAGAAGGTTTACGTTGAAAAGGGTGACATGCGAGCGAAGAAGCTCGCGCGTAAATCCGGTGCATTGGTCATTTTCCTCGTCGATGCCTCCGGTTCGATGGCGTTGAACAGAATGCAAGGCGCGAAGGGCGCCGCACTTTCAATCTTGGAAAGCTCGTACCAAAGCCGCGACATGGTGTCCATCGTCCCTTTCCGAGGTGACGAAGCTGAAGTGCTCTTGCCGCCGTCGCGATCGATCGCGATGGCGAGAAACCGTCTCGACACCATGGCGTGCGGTGGTGGTTCCCCCTTAGCGCACGGGTTGTCCGTCGCGGCGCGCGTCGGACTCAACGCCATGTCCACGGGAGACGTCGGACGCGTCATGATTGTGTGCCTCACCGACGGTCGCGCCAACGTGTCCATCAACAAGTCGCAACGAGATCCGGAGTATCTCGGCCCCGACGCCAAGAAGCCCACGAACGAAGAGCTCGAACAGGAAGTGGCTGACATGGCGGCGAGAATCGGCGCCGCCGGTATGTCGGTGCTCGTCATTGACACCGAAAACAAGTTCCTTTCGTCTGGCACCGCCGAGAAGCTCGCCCAAAACGCCCAAGGCAAGTACTACTACTTGCCGAACGGTACCGAGAGAGAGATTGCGGCGGCGACGGCTTCGGCAATGGCGGAAGCCAAGTCGATTTAGGAGAAATTTGCGCACGATACGATTTAGGAGAAATTCGCGCACGATATAGAAAACCACGTTTATTCAACAAGCACCCGTAAAGCACTCGTAAACCCTCGCGCGCGGCGAAATTCGCGCGGACGTTCGTTCGTTTGAACTTTCGAGACCGACGCGTCAGACGACGACGCGCCACGCGACGACGACGAGGACGAGACGAGGCGAGACGGCGACGCGTGAGGCGTCGATCGAGAAACCCGTAGACCGATCGCACGCACCCGAACGCCTCGACCGTGTGCACGACGATCGATAGACGACACCGTAGACGATGAGCGACAAGAAGAGCTCGCTGTCGAGCAGCTCGCGGCGAATCCAGAAAGAGTTGGCGGAAATATCGCTCGAACCGCCGACCAACTGCAGCGCGGGACCGAAGGGGGATAACTTGTACGAGTGGGTGTCGACCATCGTCGGTCCGAGCGGTACGTTTCGCGTGAAGGATGAAGATTGTTGCGCCCGTCAACCACCTGGTTGGGCATTTCAAAAAACGAGGACGCGAACGACGCGCGGTCGACTTACCAAACTCGCTCGGTTTCGCGCCGATCACGCAGGTTCGCCGTATAATGGGGGTGTATTTTTTCTCGACATTCAATTCCCGACCGATTATCCATTCAAGCCGCCCAAAGTGACGTTCCGCACGCGAATCTATCACTGCAACGTCAATAGCTCTGGACAAATTTGTTTGGACATTTTGAAGGAACAGTGGTCGCCCGCGCTGACAATTTCCAAGGTTCTTCTGTCCATTTGCTCGTTACTGACGGATGCGAACCCGCACGATCCTCTCGTCGGCAGCATCGCGCAGCAGTTCTTGCAAGATAAGGAAAATCACGACAAGACGGCTCAAGAGTGGACCAAGGTACGTTCGGCGGAGCACGTCTGAAAGACGAAACGACTGACGACGCGCGCGTTCACAGAGATATGCGCAGGGATGAAACAAACGCGCGCGGCGACACGATACGATGCGATACAATACGCGTGGTAGATTTCTTCACGTGTAATATAGAAGTTACAGTCTGCTAAAACGTTCACGAAACTCACTCCGGCGGCGCGACGTACACGGGTAACGCCACGGAATCTGGCGTCTTGATGTAGATGCTCTGGATGTTCCCCCACCTTCGCGGAATCTTGCTTACCGCTCCTTCGATCGCCGCCATGGTGTTTTCTACGATTTCGTCCACTTCCATCGTGCTCTTGCCGACTTTGACGTTGACGCACGTGCCTCCGGAGACGTGCAAGTACGTCGCGCCGACGGCGCGCTGAATCTGAGCCACCCAATCCTTTTTAGTTAAATCGACCGCCACCGGCTGCTTCTTCTTTTTGAAGAAATTCTTACCCAGTAACTTGGGCAACAGAGGCAACACGCGATCATCGGCTAAGAACATGTCGTACGAGTCGCACAGCTTGCGCTTTTGCTCGTGCGCCTTGTAGTTTGCCTTCAACTTGGATATCCCCAACACTTTTGCAACCCCGCACTTGGCCATCTCCGCCACGCGCTTCTTCGCCTCCTTATGTCCTTCGCCCTGATGATCCTTCACGATCAAGCACAACTCCGCGCTGGCGAGATCGAGCAACGGGTGCGGAATCGGCACCGGCACCAGTCGCGCGCTCGTCGCCTCCTTGGGTGTCCTTCGCAGCGAGATGAGCGCGCTGAACGTCTCGGCCTCGTCTTCGAACAGAGCGCTCTGGGGTTTTTCGCTCGCAACCTTCTCTATGTGCGTCGCCAGTGCTTCGATCGCCTTGCGCACTTGATCGACGTCCACGCGCGAGGCATCGTTCGCGCCAGCCGTCGCCGCCGCCGCCGCCGAAGCGTTTTTGGTTGTGGATTTCGTCGATTTCTTTGACGCGCTCGAGCGCGCGGGCGGTTTCGCCATGATGATTGCGCGCGCGCGAACGTTTATGTTCGTCTCCTCCGCGATCGAGCGTCGCAAAGGCGTTCGCACGGGCGTCGAGCGTCGCAAAGTGATGGGCGGTGGGGTTGTCGTCGTTCCTTCGGCGCTCGCTCCTGCGGCGCGCTTAAGTTATGCTTTGTTCGCCGCGTTACAAAGTCGTCAATGGCTAATTTTTGCGATGATGCTGAATCTGCGCGATTTTATTCCTGCCCTGCGGCGCGCACCGCGGCGTCGACGTCGCAATACAAAGACCCGCTCGCGACGCCCTTGAACGACGTGACTTCGGTGAACAGACGACTCAAATTTTCATCCAAGCTCTTCAAACTCGCGCCGTTGCGAAGCTCGTTGTCGTCGAAGTGAATGGCAAAGCTCATTTTGAAGCAGTCATCGGCAACCTTCACCCCGGTGTATGAATCGATGTTGGCACCACTCTTCGTGATGGCGGCGCTCACCGTCGCGAGCAATCCCGTACGATCGGCGGCGACGAGCTCAAACATGTATGCGCAATACGTCACCGTGCGAGGGCCTGGGCCGAGATTGTCTGGAATCGACTCCCCACACAGGGTGAGGGCTTCGACTTGCAAAGACTCGCGCAACTCTTTGATATCGCCACTTCCCAGGCGGGCGAGCTGCTTCTGGATTTTTGCCCGCGCCGAGCGAGTCGACGCGTTGAGTCTTAATTTTCGCAACCGCCGCAGCATTACGTGCGCGGGTAACTCTTTTCCTTCGTTGAAAATCTCAACAACCTCGGCGTTTGTGAGCACGTGATCAAATTCCACCTGCACTCCATTCACCTTGGCGTACTCCATGAGCATTCCCGTTTCTCCCGTGTAAAACGCGTAGTCGACCACCGTGGCGCCGTGAGGCAAGTTGGTGACTTGCCCTTTCGGAGTGAAAACGAACACACGACGGCCGAGTAGATCGGACGTGATCGTGTCTACGAATTCACGCGCGCTCAAAACGTCAATGAATTCTTTTTGCCAAGACTGTATGTTTTTCAACCAAGCCACTTGCCGCAACGACGCGTCGACGTTTTCCTCGGTGCCTTTGTCCGCCGCCGCCGCCGCCATGTCGAGCGCCTCCTCCCTTTCCAACGCCTTCAAGTCCACGTCTCGACCTTCTTGACTCGCGGCGTAACGCAATTCCGCGCGCCTGCGCGCGCGGAGCGCACGGCTCGTCCTGCGCGCGCCCGCGCGCCACTGCTGCCGAATCTCCGCGTCGGCGGCGATGCCGTTTTCAGCCAAGATGTGCATCGCCTCGGTGCGAATCATAATCTCCATCGGGAACACGGGAGTTTCTTCGATACCACCGGTAGGATTTGCATCATCTGGACTGATGGGTAAAATCACCGTGTGCAGAGCCTTGTAGCCGTTCAATTTCGGCGTCGCAATGTAGTCCTTCATGTTGCCCGGAACAGGCGGCCACATCGCATGAACAATGCCGAGGACGTGATAACACACTCTACTCGCTTGTAATCTGCGCGCTTCGCCGGTCATACCGGCCATGGCTCCGGTGTCGTGCAAAATGACACGAAGCTGAGCTACTTCGAAAATGTCATCGATGTTCTTTGAGTCCCCGTTCAAGGCGCTTCCGCTTCGTCTCCCGCCGGCGCTTAATTTGCGGTGCAAACCATACAACTCTTTAGCCTTGGCTTGAATCGTCACACCCACCGTGTTCCCGCGCAAGAAATCGTCGCCTTGCATTGTTTCTTGCAATGTGACCGCTGCCCTTTGGATCACACTCTCTTGCTGTTTGCTCAGCTCGTCGCAACGTCGCGACATCTCCGCGTACGCGTCCGGGTTGGCGTACCGAAAGGACAAATCCTCCAATTCATTCTTAACCTTGTACATCCCGAGAAGCTTGGCCAGGGGCGCGAAAACGAGTAACGTCTCGTTTGCGATCTTCACTCGCTTCTCCGGCTTCAAACCTTCCAGCGTGCGCATGTTATGCAAGCGATCGGCGAGCTTGACGATGATGATGCGAACTTCCTCCGTCATGGCGAGAAACATTTGCGCCAAATCCTCCGACTTGACGTCCTCCGCAGAAGTTCCGTTGATCTGCTGCGACTCTTTGCTCAGCGACGAACTCACCTTACTCACCTTGGTCTCACCCTCGACGATCCTTCGCACTGCGGTGCCGTAGCGCTTCTCGAGCGATTCAAACGTCACCGCGTCCGTGTCCTCCACCGTGTCGTGCAACAAACCCGCGACGAGACTCTCGTGGTCGAGTTCCATCTCCGCCAAGATGGCCGCCACGGCAACCGGATGCGTGATGTACGGCTCCCCGCTCTTTCGAGCTTGTCCATCGTGCGCGTTGAACGCCACTTCCAGCGCGTCTCGCACCTCCGCGCGCTCGAATTCGTCCAAGTACCGAACCCGTCTCGCGAGCTCGGTGTTCCACAAAAACTCTGGCGTGATGTGTTCCCAACCCGTGGCGGTTTCGGGATCGTCGTTCGGTTTCGGCGCCACCGCGCGCGTGCGCGTGGGCGTGCGCGGGCGCATCGTCGTCTTCGTCGTCGTCGTCCCGCATCCGCACCTTCGACTCGCTCCTCGCGTTCGCCGCGTCCCCGTCGCGCGTCTCTCGCTCGACGTCCCACTCGTGCCCGCCGCGGCGCACGACGTCGCCCGCATCTCGAGCCCCCGTCACGCGCGACCGTCGATCTCGTCGCACCGTTCGGCGTCGTCCGTCGTCCGTCTTCGACCGCGCGACCGCGTCGTCGTCGTTTCGTTTCGTTTCGTCTCGAGCGGTCGATGCGATTCGCGCAATCGCGTCGCGCGACGCGAATCGCGCGCGCGTCGGTCGCGCGTCGTCGCGTCGCGTCGCGGTCGCGGTCGTCGTCGCGGTCGTCGTCGCGGTCGCGGTCGCGGTCGCGTCGTCGCCTCGACGCCCCCCCCCGGCGTCGAATCGCGCGCGTCGCGGTCGCGTCGAATCGCGCGCGCGCGTCCGACGCGCCCGACGCGGCCGGCGTCGCGTCGGGCGGACGCGCGGTCGACCGACGCGATTGCGCGATCGCCGATCGACGCGCGACATCGCGCGATGGGCGCTTCAATACGGTATTTTCGTCCACGTTCGATCGCACGCGCAAACAGTCGGACGGTAAACGCGCAGGCCGCGCCAGCATCGCGCCTGCATCGCGCGCGCGTCTCCGCCGTCCGTCGGTCCCGCGGTCCCGCGGCGACGGCACACCGCGCGACGACGACGAGGGAGACGACGAGGGAGACGACGACGCGGTGACGACGACGATGGCGACGATGGCGACGACGACGATGGCGACGACGCCGTCGACGACGCGCGCGATCGGGCGACGCGCGCGCGCGGCGGGCGCGAGAGAGACGCGCGCGCGCGCATCGACGTCGACGCGCGCGGGACGGGGCGACGGGGCGACGCGCGACGGCGCGGACGGCGCGCGAGGAAGACGGACGACGACGCGAGACGCGCGAACGCGAGCGATACGGGAACCGGAGGTGGAGACGGCGCGGGAAGGCGCGGAGGGCGGGCGACGCGGGGCGACGCAATCGTCGTCGTCGTCGTCGTCGTCCGTGGCGGATATGAAGAAACAGATGAGCGACGTGCGGAGACAGATGGAAGAGGATGAGGATTTGAGCGTGCTCATGGCTGGATTGCGAGGAACGAACATCGATGCGAGCGATTTCGCCGCGGATGGGGTGCAGATGAAGGTGGTGGACGTGGACAAATTGAAGAACGACGAGCTCGGGGACGAGCTGCCGTTGTATTACGACCCAGAGCTCATCGCGAATTATTGGTCGAGACGTCCCGCGGCGGTGGCGCAGCGCGTGGCACAGTTATCCACGATCGGTGGCTCTTTCATCACGGGCATCATCAGTGATTTCGTGACGAAGAGCGTGGAGAAGAACGCGGTGAAGCGGGCGATTCAGTTGAGAGAAATCGTCACGTCGCTCGGACCGGCGTACATCAAGTTGGGTCAGGCGTTGTCCATTCGTCCAGACATTTTGACCCCGGCGGCGATGAATGAGTTGCAAAAGCTTTGCGATAAGGTTCCGAGTTTCGATAACGGATTGGCGTTCGCCACACTCGAGGATGAACTCGGATGCAAGTGGCAAGACGTCTACACCGAGCTCGGTCCCGAACCCGTCGCCGCGGCGTCGCTCGGACAAGTGTACAAAGGCGTGCTCAAGGAGACTGGCGACATCGTCGCCGTCAAGGTGCAGCGACCGGCAGTGTTGGAGACGGTCTCGGTTGATTTGTACGTTTTGAGAAAAATTGGAATGTTCCTGAAGCGGTTTCCCGCCATCACGACGGATGTCGTCGGCTTGCTCGACGAGTGGGCTGCGCGTTTCTTCGAAGAGCTCGATTACAACCTCGAAGGCGAAAATCAAACCAAATTCGCGGCGAGCATCGCCAAGGATTTGCCGCAAGTCGTCGTTCCTAAGACTTTCGCCAAGTATACGCGCCGTAAAGTCATCACCTCCGAATGGCTCGAGGGTGAAAAACTTTCGCAGAGCACGGCGGACGACGTGGGCGACTTGGTGAACATCGGCGTCATTTGCTACTTGAAGCAACTGCTAGACACCGGGTTTTTCCACGCAGATCCACATCCTGGAAACCTGATTCGCACCCCCGATGGACGACTCGCGATTCTCGATTTTGGTCTGATGACGGACATCGACGACAACATCAAGTACGGGATGATTGAGGCGATTTCGCATCTCATCCATCGTGACTACGAAGCCATTGTGAAGGATTTCGTCACCCTCGATTTCATTCCCGAAGGCACGGATTTACGACCGATCCTACCCGTCCTCGGTCGCGTGTTCGACCAAGCGCTCGAGGGTGGTGGGGCGAAAAACATCAACTTCCAAGAGTTGGCGGCGGATTTGGCGCAAATCACGTTCGATTACCCGTTCCGCATCCCGCCGTACTTTGCGCTCATCATTCGAGCCATCGGCGTGTTGGAGGGTATCGCGCTCGTGGGCAACCCTGAGTTTGCGCTCGTCGACGAAGCGTATCCGTACATCGCTAAGCGATTGTTAACGGACGACTCTCCGCGTCTTCGCGAGGCGCTTCGTTACATGGTGTACGGCAAAAAAGAAGTCTTCGACGCCGACAGAATGATTGATCTCCTCGAAGCGTTGGAAACGTTCCGCGCGGCGAGCGTGATGTCGCAAGGTGACCCGACGAAACAAGCGGCGAGCCCGCGTTTGGCGCTGAACGCTCCAGCGCCAGCGACGGCTGAGGAAAAGGCGACGCGCGACGCGCTGCAATTCGTCCTCTCCGCCGACGGCTCCTTCTTCCGGGAGTTCTTACTCGATGAAGCCGTCAAGGGGATCGATGCGTTGAGTCGAGATAACGCCATCCGGCTCTTAACCGCGTTTGGGCTCCAAAACACCAGCATCCCCGTGTTCTTACCTGGTTTCCCGAGCTTCGTGCCGCTGTCACCGAAGATGACGAACGCGGACAAGGAGACGCTCGCGAGCACGACCAAGCTCTTGAATTTCCTTCTTCGCGGCAAGCGAAGTGACGAAGTCCAATTCGATGTTCGAGATTTCAACTTTGCCGATGCATCCTCCCGCGTCAACGCGCGTGCATTCAACGAAATCTCACCACTCTTGCCCGCCGTGGCCACCGAAATCGTCCCCGAGCTCGCCCGCCGGCTCAGTTCGCGCGTCGCCGCTCGAGCCATTCGCGACGTTTTCGGCGGTGCATCCGCGTAGTCACGCACACAAAACCATTATTTGCTCGCATTTCGCACGCACGCGTTGTTGTTATGATAGATTTGAAACGCACTCTTCGCCCTTGCCTTCGATCGCGAGCGCGCGCGAGGGTTTGGGAATTTTCGCCCATGCCCGATCGAGCGCGTGCAGCCTCCGCCTTTTACCGACGCGTCAAGATGAAGGGCAACAACCAATTACCCAACGCGCACTTCAAGAAGGATTGGCAGGGTAACACCATCAACGGCCAATGCCGCGTGCGCACGTGGCTCAACCAAGGTGCGTCGCGCGCGCGATCCGAGACGCGGCTGCGTGATTAGGTCTTTCATCGGTCACGACGTCTCATGACGCTCGATGCGACGCCGTGCGCGACGACGACGCGATCTCGACGAACGCACACTGACGAACGAATTACGTTTTACCTCGCACGCAGCCGGTCGCAAGAAGTCTCGCCGTAACGCGCGTGAGTTGAAGGCGAAGAAGACGTTCCCGCGCCCCGTCGCGGGCTCGCTCCGCCCGCTCGTGCACCCGCCGACGCAGCGGTACAACTTCAAGACCCGTCTCGGTCGTGGGTTCACGCTCGAGGAATTGAAGGTACGTATTGAGCTTTCGCGCGTCGATGCTCGACGGGCGTCACGGACGACGACAGGCGCCGCACGAACGCGCGTGCGATGCGACCCTCGATCGCGAACCGAGACTGACGGACCGATCGTGTACGCGCGACAGGCGGCTGGTATCTCCAAGAAGATGGCCCCGACGATCGGGATCTGCGTCGACCACCGTCGTCGTAACCGCAGTGAGGAGTCTTTGGCGGTGCGTACATTCGAGCGCGACGGCGCGGGAGCTCACGCGAGACGGGGGCGCTCAGTTAGGGTCTGCGCGCGCGGACCCGGGCGAGCGCCGACGAAGGATGCGATGAGCGCGAGACGACGCGCGAGGGATGAGAAACGACGACGAACGCGAGACTGATGATATTACGTTTTACGATTACGCAGCTCAACAAGAAGCGCCTCGAGGAATACAAGGCCAAGTTGATCTTGTTCCCGCGCAAGAACTCCAAGCCGAAGCACGGCGATAGCCCGGCGGCTGACCTCGCCACGGCGACGCAACACAAGGGCTCTGTCATCATGCCGATTGAGAAGGTTGAGAAGGCGGTTGAGATGGTCGCGGTTACCGATGAGATGAAGAACTTCGGCGCTTACAGAAAGCTTCGCGTCGAGCGCATGAACGTGCGCCAAGTCGGCCCGCGCATTCTCAAGGCTATCAAAGCCGAAAAGGACGCGGAGGAAGCCGCCAAGCTTGCGAAATTGTAAAAATTTCGAACGCTTAGGATGCGTGCGAGTTTGAATTAAAGTTCTTAGAGGGTCGGGGGTTGTGTCAGGCGACAAACGTGTTCATAGCCGCGTTTGTGTCGTAACTTGTAACGGAGGAGATCTGTTCATCATTTCAAAACGCGCGCGAACTTTGTGCCGTCACCAGTGTCATGAGCACGCGACGTGCGCGTGTATCTACGTCTGCGTCTTCGTCACCGGCGGGAAGAAACTAAGATTCGAACGCGCGTTCTCCGCGCGCGCGCGTCGCATATCTTGCCTCGTGCGTACGATGTCCTTCACCGTCACCGCGAACGCGCGCATCGCCGCCGCGCCTCGAGCCCTCGCGGTCAAGGTACGTAAAGTCGATTGTATTCGCGCGCGCGGTGCTCTCGAGACCCCCAGGCGTGATATACACGCCGAACGCGCGCACGATGACGATCGTATCCAACCACCGACTGACGACGAAAATTTTGGCTTGACGCTCACGTAGCGCACGACGCCGAACGTCGCGCCGACTTCGAGCTCTGCAAGGAGAGCGTCGACGGTCACCACGCGTGCGGGTGGAATGACGGCGTTCTTCGCCCTCACCGGCGTCGCAGTCGGGGCGACGGTGCTCAGCCAGAAAGCCATCGAGAAAAATTTGGAGCGAGAGATCGCCTTAGCCAAGGCGAATGGGATCGAACTGGACGATTTGTATTACGATTTCGACCTCCCGGGTGATGCGTACCCATTCGGAGACGCCGAAGGGATGGATTGGGTGCCGAAGGATTGGAAACCGCCGAAGAAGGGCGACGCTCGTTTCTTGCCGTCGCGAATGTTGGGGAACGTGCAGTTGCGAAATAAGATGCACGATCTCTCCAAGCGATGCAGTGAAAAGGGTATCGATATTTCGGACTTATCGGTGCCGTTCGACGCGTACGAAGGAGAGTTTGACACGAACCAGAAGCGCATGTTAGAGATGCGTAAGCGTTTGGGCATTTGATTGACGCGTTGAGCTACGCGTGCGTTGTTATTCTACATTATCTACACTGCATCGCTCGCATCGAACGCAAACGACACGTCACGATTTGGCTTTGCGATCGACGGTGTCCCACATCCCGGCGCGTTTGAGCCCAGTCGCCTGCGCGCGCGCTTTGTCACTGTGCTTCTCTGGGGCGATGAGCACTGGATAAATGCTCGACGCAAGCGCCGCGCACGTCGCAACCGTCACTAGAACACCTACGACGAGTTTCCCAGACGTCGAGGGCCCTGTCGGTGGCATCACCGCGCGCGCGCGTCCGAGTGAGGGAGGTGTGAGGAATCGTCGAGCTCGCAGTCTCTTCTTACAGTCTTTTGCCCTAGTCATCTAGCAACAATTCGCGAATTAATTTGGCTTTCGCGACGTTTTCTTTGATCGAATCACCCTGCGCTGTGAGTGCCTTTCGAACTTTGCGCTCGTCTTCGCCGCACTCGTCGGTGGGGGTGGACTGACCGACGACGCGCCGCGAGCCGACGTATCCAATGTCGTCGTCGTCTCGTTCCGTCGCCACCGACGCTCGCTCGTTTAGTTCGTCGATGCGCTGTTTCAAGAGCGGCAGATCCGCTTCGTACGCTTCCATTTGTGATCTGAGCAACTTTTCCGCCTTGGAGAGTGGATGAGGAATGGTCTTTTCCTGCTCGGCTAAATCCCGTAGGCGCTCTCGAATACTTTCGTGCGTCGCAGCCGAGTCTTCTATGCGCTCGACGAGCGCGTTGTGGCGTTCGATGGCATCATTGGCGCTTTTCAAAAGAGAGGCAACCTCTTCTTTTTGCCTTTTGATCTCCGCCGTCAATCTAAGCGCTGTCGTGCGAACTTCGTCGTGCACGTCTCTCGCGTAGTCGACGTAAATTTCCTTCAACGCTCTCGCGCACTTTGCGAGCGCCTCATTCGAGCCGGGATCCCCAGTTTTCATCTCGGGCGTCACGCCGCACTCTTTCATGATTTCGTCCACCCCCTTCATCTTATCTTTACGAATACCTTCGGACAGCGCCCGCAGCTCGCTCCTAGAGCCCGCCTCGAGCGTTTGCGGCTGCACGGCGACGGCGGACGTTGCCAGATCGCCTCCGGACTCCGCCATAGCGCTCGCTGGGGGCGGGATGAGCATTCTGTGTGTACCATCGCTCCTAATAGTCACAACGACTCCCTCGGCCAGGGGATCACCGAGCGGTTGCAGACCGACGAGCGGGGCGTCAAAGTCGCACAACGCCGCAACTTGAGGCATCGGCAACGCGCCATAGTCGGCGTGATTTTCATCCACCGCGTCCTCGGCCGCAGTTTCGAGGACGGGAAGCCATGTTAAAACTATGGAGTGCACGATACCGTTGACACACACGAAGACTCTTTCTCGCAAAGCCGGATCCCACGTGACACTGGCAAATTTCACCTTTGCCAAACTTTGTTCGCCCGGCGTTGCGCTCAGACGAACGGTGTCCACCGTGAGTAGTTTGGGGAGATCGGGAGCCGACGGCGACGCATCACTCATCACGAAGGTATATCCGCGGACGTTTCTATGTGGGCCATCACACCAGGACGGCTTCACCTCGCTCGGTAGAATGTGCACGTGCGCGGCGTTTGCGTGGAGCGTCGCCACCGTGCCACCGACGCCGAGATCGAAAAACGCAGGCGACACCGCGAGCGCGAGGGCATCCTCACCCTCGGACGCACCTTGCGTGGAAGAAACAGATCTCGGTAACGGTCCTTGCAAAGCCACAGGTCTTCCCTCGTCCTTGCTCACGTGCGCGGCGAGCATGGGCACACGCGTGTCGTCGAGTTCGGGAAACGTTTCATCGAGCCACGCCGCGGCGGCGGCGTTCTCCGCCGCCAAATGCTTGAGCGTGACTCGCGGATACTTCGCGCCACGCGGGACCACGGGGCACATGGCGTGCAAATCGCCGGTCTTGGCGAGAAAATACACCGTGAAAGCTCCCCAACCGTTCGCAGGCGCGAACGCGAAGTCCACGACGTCTGGCCGCAACGGCGAAGCCTCGGGAAACGACCCGTTCAAATCCAACTTCCAGCACCGTTCCACCACGGGTTTACCCCCAGCGGCGACGTTATCGCAATTAATCAAGCGAAAGACGCCATCCGTGGTCAACATAGCCAGCGTGGCGTCCGCGCTCGGGTGCCACGCGCACCGCACGACGCGCACGTTTGGTACCGCCTCGAATTCCTCCTCGCACACCCCTATCGCCGCGCACGCGCGCGTCTCCACGCCATCATCGAGCTCTTTCGCTTGACGAATCGAGTCGTCATCACCCGTAAACCCCGTGGAGACGCCAGCGCTGAGACAGGCGACGTAACACGCCGCGACGACGCGCGCTCCCGAACCCTCGTCTCGCTCCCCGCTCGCGCACGCGTGTCTCCCGCTCGGACTCACGCTCACGCGCTCGGCGTCGAACGGCTTACCGTACGCGGGGACGTGCTTGACCACGCGCGCGCGCGCGCCGTCGTTCGCGTCGAGATCGACGGCGTAGCGCACGACGTCGCGACTGAGCGTCGATCGAATTTCGCCTCGGTGATTTAAAACGTAAAACGAACCGCGCTCGTCCTCGCACGCGCACGCGAAGCGAGCGTTCACGGGTCTGCTCGACGCGACATCGGTCGGTTTCGACGCGCGCTCGACGTGGTCGAACAGGGCGGACATGGCGCGACCGGCGCGTCGGCGTGTGGCGCCGCGCGGCGGTTGGGCGGCGCCGCCGATCGGGTGCGCGTGATCGAGAAGAGAAGAGAAGAGAACGACGATGGCGATGATGATTTCAAATCCAGCGCGAGGGCGCGTCGCGGTCTTGGTCTCGCGCGCGCGCTCAGCCTTCGATGAACACCGTTCGCGCGCCGAGAAGGTTGATGTCGGATTCGATGCGCGCGAGCTTGAGCTCGTGCGCCTCCTTTCGCGCGCGCCTGTTCGGCGTGTCCACGACGAAGGGAAGTTTCTGATACGAAGAACTGATTTTCGCGTGCTCGGCGCGCAGACCCTCGATCAGCGCTCGACGTTCGTCGTCTCGCATTCTCCCGGCGGCTTCGCGCTCGCGACTATTTTTATCGCGCGTCTCGCGTTCGAGACGTTCCGAGCGCTCCCTCTCGCGATTAAACTCCACCAAATACGCCGGCACTCGACCGTAGTCTTCCTTCGCGAACGCGCCTTCGCTCGATCCCTTTCGCGCGCCGCGCGCCGTCGACGCCTCGCCGCGAATCGCCTCGAGCGCGTTTTCCCGCACCCAATTCCTCGCCTCGCCGTCTCTTCGCGCCGTCCACGTCTCTCCCCGTCCCGGCGTCGCCGCCTTGCGTCTCACTCGCGCCTCCCGCCTCACCGCGTCTTCCTCGCGCGCGATCGCCGCCCCGATCGCCGCCCACGCGCCTTCGTTCTTCTTCAGGTACCCGCGCTCGCGCCCCGCGTCGTCCCGCGCGTTCGCCGCCGTCCCGAACGTCCGTCGTTCCCCCTTTCGCGCGTCCCGCGTCGCGCGCCTTCGCGCCCGCATTCGCGTCGCGCGCGCCATCGCGTCCTCCACCGCGTCGCGCATCGCTCCGGAACTCGCCCGCTTCTCTCGTTCGAATCGCTCGTCGTCGTCCTCCGTTCGCCCTCCTTCAATCGCTCGGCCTCGAAATGACGCTTTGCATTCCCGACGACGCGGCGCGCGCCAACCCTCGGGTTGGCATAACGACCCGCGCGCGGTCGCGTCGCGGTCGTCGTCGGACGCGCGTCGGTCGACGCGATGGCGACGACGGCGACGGCGACGACGGCGGCGACGACGGGCGTCGCGCGCGCGACGCGCGCGGCGCGGGGACGACGGCGCGCGACGACGGGGACGACGACGACGACGGGGACGGCGACGACGACGAGAAAGACGACGACGCGACGGCGCGGACGCGTCGCGCGCGCGTCGACGCGAGACGCGATCGCGGCGACGGTGAAAACGGGCACGAGATCGGGCGCGGGACGGGCGACGCGCGCGCGCGCGCGCGAGGAGGCGGGGCGACGCGCGCGCGCGCGGACGCGAGCGGCGAGCGCGAACGAGGAGACGGACGGACGGACGCTGAACGCGAGACGAGAGCTGCGAGCGCTGGTGGGATTTTGCGCGCCTCTGTTGGCGTCGAATTTGATATCGCCGCTGCTGACGATGACGGACACGGCGTTCGTGGGACGGTGCGCGGGGGAGGCGAGCGCGGTGGCGCTGGCGGCGTTGGGGGTGTCGACGCCGTTGACGGATTATTCGGTGTCGTTGTTCGCGTTCATCACCGCTGGTTTGACGTCCATCGTGAGTCGAGGCGTGGCGAGCGGCGAGGACGAAGATGAGCTGAACGGGAAGGTGTACGGCGCGCTGTTCATCGCCGGCGCGAGCTCGCTCGCCGTGGGCGCGCTGTTGCTCGCTCGCACGGACGCGCTGTTAGATTTACTGAGCGTCACGGGAGAGGTGAAAACGATCGCGGCGGGATACACGCGCATTCGTGGCTTGGCGATGCCCGCGGCGTTCTTGACGGCGTCGGCGTACGCGACTTTGGTGGCGAGAAAAGACACCGTGGGGCCGCTGCTCTGCGTCGCGCTCGCGGCGGTGGTGAATTTCGTGGGTGATTATCTCATGGTGGCGGTGTTTAAAACCGGCGCCGCGGGCGCCGCGTGGGCGACGACGGCGTCATTATACACCGGTTTGATCGCCATCACGGTCTTGCTTCATCGACGCGGACTCTTAAAGTTTCCACCGAGGCAAAATTTTGGCGACGGTTCGCGTTCGTTTCTTCGAGCGATGATTCCCACCAAGGCGCAAATGGCGCCGACTATGGCGTTCTTCGGCCCGATCACGTTTTTGGTCGCAGCGTTGTTGGCTATTTATACCACGCAGATCCTCCAGGCAAACTCGCTCGGTGTCACTGTCTCCGCGGCGCACAGAATCGCGGCGACGCTCTTCTCCTTCACCGTCCTCTGCGGCGATCCTTTGGTGCAAGCCGGGCAAGCGTTCATGCCCGAGCACATAATCACGCCCTCGAAGGCGAACGCACGTAAGATGGCGATGATCCTGTTCCAGTTCGGTCTGTTCGCCGCCGCCACCTGTTCCTCCGGTTTCGCCGCGTGCTGTTACCTCTGCGCCGGCGTCTTCACCACCGACGCCGCCGTCATCGCGCAGCTCCATTCCGTCGTTCTCCCCATGTCCGCCGCGGTTTCCGCAAACATCATCTCCAAATCGCTCTACGGCGTCATGGTCGCCGCTCGAGCGCTGAATTTCCTCGCCGGTCTCACCGCCATCGGGTTGCTCGGTTTCGGCGCGGCGATGTCGTATCTCAACACGCACGTCTTCGGCCTCGCCAAGTATTCCTACATCTGGTGGATCACATTCGCGTACTACGGTTTGGCGAGCTTTATATTATTTTGCCGCATCAACGGCATCGCGTTCAAGTCCATCTTGCGCGACGACCGCGTCGACGCCGCGTCGAAGGAGCGCTCGAGCGCGTCGTGAGGCTCGCGCGCGCTCGCGACTCAGGGGGGCCTCGTTTTGGATAATGGTCATAAATGTCCCTGGATGCAATATTCTAGAATTTTAAACGCCATCTAAATGTACGCGCATCCCAAGTCGAGACGTCGACATCGCGCCGGCCCTTACGCGACGCGTCGACGTCGCCCGCGCCACTCTCCGCACCGGACCAATTCCCTAAACCGTACGAAGCACCATGTCTTCCATCGCCACGCTCAGCGCGCGCGCCATCGCGCGCACGAGCGCCTTCAAGACGTCCAAGTCGCGCGCGAACGCGCGACGCCCCGCGAGACACATCGCGCGCGCGTCCGCGGACGTGGACGAAGCGCTCGCCAAGGCGCAGTGCCCGATCGCGGACGTCAAAGACACCATCGGACGCGGTTTCGTCATCGTCGACATTCGCTCGCCCGAGGAGTGGCAAGAGGGGAGCAAGTCGACGTGGAAGAAGATTTGCCTGGCGGTGTTCGACGAAGAGACGGGCGAAGTCGAGATGAACCCGTACTTCATGGGCCAGATCAGAGACGAGTTCCCGAACACGCTGAGCCGAATTTTGTTGGTGTGCGATGACGGCACGGAGCGAAGCGAGATCGCGTGGCGAGGGATCACGAAGGCTGGGTACACCCAGTGCAAGATTATTCAAGGCGGCTCCGAGGCGTACTTCAAGGAATTCCCGCTCACGGCTGCGGATAAGCGCGTTTGGAAGTTGGCGGACCAACCCGGTGAGGATTTGTCCAAGCTTGTGTCGGGGGTGTCCATGAACATGGATCACATTTTCGAGAGCGAACGTCGATTTTAAACGATGATTCAGCCGCCGCGAGCGAAGTGACGCGACGTGCTCCACGCCGACGCTCAAAGTCGCGTGGATGCTAAGCTGCTAACAACATCTTATACGACTACTTACTCTAAATCTACCATGACGATGATGTGTTGTAATTTCTCAGACATTTTCAGACGCTCGCGCGCGCCACGGCGACTTCGCAACGCTCCACCGAGACGTCTTCGCATCGTCGACAGATGATGAATCGATTCTTTTCGGTCAACATATCCTCGACCACGGCTTGACGTTTAATGACGCGCGCGAAAAACGGCCCGACGTGCGTGGGGACGTGCGCGAAGAGCAATTTGTTCCACAAATCGTACGAATCTCCGCCGATGCGCGTCGCCACCTCGGGCAAGCCGTACCCAAACGTCCCGTGCGGGCGCTTCTGCGAACGAACCTCGCGCACTAAGCAGCACGGCGACAACACTAAAATATCCCCGTATTTCGACCACAACTCGATGCTTCTTCGCGACAAATCGCCGCACAGGTGTACGCCGCACACGACGACCCGAGCGCCGCTCGCTCGCGCTCGCGCCATCATCTCGTCCAACGCCTCGTCGTACACGTCCAGCGCGAAGTGGACCACCTGTCTCTCGCTATCCAAATGCGTCAACTTCATTTTACGATCGCTGTCAACCATGATTACCTCACAATTCTTCCCCAACGTTTCCGCGCACACGCTCGACGTCAAACCTTTACCGCTGCACAAGTCAAACACCACGATAGATTTCTCCCCGCGCGCGCTCCCATCCATCGCCACCAGCTCCTCACGAATGAACGCGCTCCCATCCATCGCCACCAGCTCCTCACGAATGAACGCGCACGTCACCATGGCCTCCGCGATCTCTTTTCGCAGCGCGCGCCCCTTGCGCCGCGCCCAGCTCGCGTAGTTTTCGTCGCGCAGCATTTTTCGACACACCTCCGTCTCGGCGAACGCGCGCAGCCGCGCGTTCGTCTTCACCCGCTCGCCGCGCACGAGGTAATCGATCGAGCGCATGCTCAAGTTCGATTCGCATCGTCGCGCCGCGAGCGCGTCGTCGCCGTCGCCGTCGTCGTCCATTCGCGCGTCGCCGTCTGACGCGGGACCGACCGTTGCGTCGCGGCGTCAGACGGCGACTCCGGTCGCGCGCGCGCGACGTCGACGGCGTCGCGCGCGCGCGCGGCGTCACCGACGATGTCCAACGCGGCGTCGACGGCGAACGCGCGCGCGTCGAGCGTCGACGGCGCGCGCGCGAGAGGCGATGACGTCGCGAACGACGCCGCGGACGACGGCGACGACGACGGATGCCTGCGGCGAGGGATGTGGATCTCGAAGCGCAACGACGTGACGAAGTGCTGGAATCGTCGCTTCGCGCGCGTCGTGGGCGATCGATTGGAGTTTCGGAAGGACGCGACGAGCGATAAGGCGAGCTCGTCGGTGGCGCTCGACGACGTGCGCGGGTGCGTCGCGTCGTCGTTGAACATACACGGCGAACGAGGGAAGGCGGGATGTGGGGTGTACATCGAGGTGAAGAATGTGAATGATGGTGTGTTTTTGTGCGCGGAGACGCCCGGGGAGGCGACGACGTTCGTGGAAGCGTTTCGGGACGCGCGAGCGAACGGGACGAAGCGGGCGAACGCGCGGGCGGAAAAGCCTCGAGACGCGCGCGTGCGAGCGCTGATACCGACGGCGGCATCGCCGGGCGAGGTTAATTCTGGTGCCTATATCGACTCTCCGCAGCACTCGGGGTCGACGATGGACACGCGAGGGAGAATCATCGATACCTTTGGCGCTATGGAAATCGCTCTGCAAGCAAAGGATGAACTTCTGGCTGCCGAGGCCGCGGGGCGGGAATCGCTCGAGAGCGCGCTGCGGTCGGAGACCAAGCTCAGCGCGGAGTTGCAGAAACGCGTGAGTTCGCTGAAGGAGAGATTAGAGAACAGGGAGAAGGAGTTGAAGTTGGTACGAGAGAATTTACAAGTCGAAAAAGCGTACTCGTCCGAGCTCAGGGAGCAGCTCGACGAGGCGCTCGTGCACGCGACTGAGATGGAAGATACAGCGGCGGCGGCGACGATGGAAATCGAGCGTCTAGATAGAGAGCTGGCGGACGCTAGATCAACGCGCGAACGCATGGAAGAGGCCCTGATGAGCGAGGGAGACTACCTGCGCCAACGCGAGGCGGAAGAGTTCCAACGCCAGCGACAGCTAGAGTCGCAGTTGAATGAGGCTAAAAATCGAATAGAAGAGCTGGAGTTAAAGCACGAGGGCGAATTAGCGGACGTTCGTCGTCGCTCATCTCACGCCGTGGCCGTCGCGAGCGCGACAGAGCAAGAGCTTTTGCTCAGTCGAGATCGCTTGCTGAGCGAGCTCGCGAGGATGCGCAGAGAAGGGTACGAAACCGTATTGAACACGAGTCGAGACTCCACCCATCAAACTGGTGCCAGCGCACCATCGACGCCATCGCGAGTGAGAAGTGTTTCGATGCCGACGACGCCCTCGAGACTCGGGCAAGTCTCCTCGTCTCCGCGACGAGTGACGTTTAAGGATTCTCAAGCGTCGAGAGTACACCTCGCGCGCGATTCGCCGAGGACGCCACGGTCATACGCGTCGCATCCGGAACCGGATGCCACTCCGGATGGCACGCGTCGCGCGTTATTCGATCGCTCGACGCGGTCACCGGGTAAGCACCTCGACGCGAGCAGAGTGATTGATAGATTAGACTCACCGGGTACGCACGGATGTCGAGTGCAATAACGCGCTCACACTTTCAATATTTACAAGTCGTTTAGTCTACTCTTCCTTGTCCTTGTCCGCCTCGTCCTTGCCGCCCCCGTTGATCAGTTCAAATAGTCCATCGAGCAGCTTCTTCGTCCAAGCGATTTGCAAGACGTTGAAGAAGAGATTGGTCACCAAGAACGCCTTCGTGACGCCTGGGAATTTAGCCGTGCCCGCGGCGAGCACCGCGAACGAATCCTTCCAAAGCGTGATGGAATGTTTCATGAACAAAACGTCACGAACGGCTATAAACATCAGACCGAATATCACCTTCGCGAGTAAATCCATGCCGGAATATCGCTTCGCGAGCTCTGGATAATACTTTCCGAGATCCACCCACACGAGCGGGAGCGAAGACGTCTCCGTGACGCCCATAAAGAACAAGCCGTAATACTGCCCAAATCCAATGTGCAAACCCGCCAAGCACAACGCCGCGGCTAGGGCGTGATGCATCAACATCTCGATCGAGTTCAACTGCGCGTGTCGCAGCGAAATAATGAAGTCCCAGATTTGAAACGCGCAGTTGCACAAAATCATCTTCCGCGAGCTCAACGGAAGAGGTTTGTGCAGCCGCTGATGCGGCGTCTCGTAGCCGACGTTGAGGTCGTACAACCATCCACGGGTGCCGACGTACGCGCAATACGCCAACGGCGCGAAGCACGTGAGCTCAAACGCGAGCAAGAACGGCTCTTTACGCATGAACCTCGGGGCAAACTTGGGACAGAGGAACCGATTCAACGTCACGAAAACGCACGTCAGGGCGACGATGGTGATCGAGATGTATCGCACGTCGTCGCTCGTAATCCCCGGAGGGATTTCTTTCGCCGCGCGGGCGAAGAAGGCCATGATTCGTCGACGCGCGGACGTTTGAAGACTCGAGGGGCGAGCACGTCGAAATGGAAGAGGAGTTTCGGTTCGCGTTAAAAACGAACAATTACAGCTAAACCGTCGCAATTTGCGAGCGCATGGACTCGTTGATGAATTTATCGATGTTTTCGTAGCCGATGATGGCTTCCGCACCTTCGGCGAGCTCGTAGGAGTACCCCATCGTCGGATCGTCGTAACTCGAGTGCTCGCGCATGAAGATGCGTCGCTTTACGAGCAGCGCCATTAATGCACGCACATCGCCAAGTTCGGCGTGATTTTCGCTGAGATGCTCACCCGACACCACGCCGAGCTGGGCGAGTTGCTCGAACAGCGTTTCCTCGCGAATGCAACCGTTTGAGATTTGCACGAGCGCGGCGACGACGATGGCGAATCCGCGCGCCGCCGTCGCCGACGGATCGTCCACGAATTTCCTTCGCATCTGCGCCGGAAGAACGCTTCGCAACGCGTAGCACTTCGCCGAAGCCGCTTGCGATTCGTTCACCGTCTTGGCCGGTCTCTTATTCCGACTTTGCGCCCGCGAGAGCTCTATCATTTCAAACCCAAAAATATCCAAAAATTTCTTTTGCGCCAGCGCCACGATGTACGATCCCGCCCCCTTCTTCGTTCCCGCCCCCCCGGTGGGATCCTCTAGAGTCGACCTGCA
>JGI24914J38485_100033_pt1 | contig 36964 bp, 41 predicted proteins | sample LinPfosmplate2_FD_38485 | JGI IMG/M metagenome (IMG submission 38485) | reverse complement strand
TGCAGGTCGACTCTAGAGGATCCCACGTAGTTTTTGTTTATCTCCAGTTTTGTAAATTTGTGACATATTGCCCCATCTTTCCTGTATTTCATGGATTCTCTCATCTAATTCTGTGGATCCTTTTTCTGTAACTATTAATTCTATTTTTTTACCAAACCATCCTTTCTTTTCTTCTACTTGGATGAATCCTCTCTCTTCAAGTTTTTCTAAAATTGAATTCAATTCTTCTGGATTAACTTGTGTGATTCTTTGAATTTTATCAAATTTTTTTTCACCACGTCTGATTGCACCTAACACAATCACATCTTTTGGCTCAGGATCCATCATGCTTGTATTTTTTGTGTGACTATAAAATCCTTATTTGAAATATCTAAAAATTATATTCTTCATGGTTTTAGTTTTTTTATGGAATGTGATGATTATTCTGATGATCAAATCCGTGAAATTCTTTCATTATCTAAGGTTGCAGTAATTGGAATGTCAAAAACTTCCTCAAAAGCTGCACACTATGTTCCAAAATACCTTTCTGATAACGGATATGATATTACTCCGGTTAACCCTACAACTGATAAAATTCTTGATAAAAAATGCTATTCATCAATTTCTGAAATTGACGAAGGAATTGATATTGTAGATATATTTCGACCATCTGACGATGTTTTACCTTTTGTCGTAGATGCGATAAAGAAAAAGCCTAAAGTAATCTGGTTACAAGAAGGAATTCACAATTTAGAAGCTGAAGAGTTGGCAAGAAAAGAAGGGATTAAAGTAATTTTTAACCGATGTATGTTGGCAGAACATCAGAGATTATTATAATGACTAATTTTGAAAACTTTTATCAAGATTTACTTGAATTAGCAAAAAAACATGAACTTCAAAATACACCTTTAAAAATTGAAAAAGATCTTGAAAATGATATTGTTAAAATTTTTGGTGAAAAAATTACATCATTGACAAGGGCCCAAAATGGACTAAATGATGTAACTGAATTATCTTATGCGACTGCTGAACATCATCCTTATTGGAATTTATTATATAATTGTTCAGAGATTGCAAACACTGTTTTAGATAAATGGAAAGACTCTTTCTCTGCTGAAGATTTTTCAGATATTGATTGGGCATTAAAAGAATTGAATCAAACTTTAGAAAAAATAAAAAAGAAAAATTCTCATCATTGCTAGGCAGAGATAAATATTTTGAAATCTCCATAATTTCATGCCCATAAAACTTGGTTTAATAGGAAAAACCAATACTGGAAAAACCACTTTCTTTAATTCCGCAACTCTTTCTTCTGAAGAAATTTCATCTTATCCTTTTACTACTAAAGCACCTGTATCGGGAATTGCACATGCAATTAGTCTCTGTGTCCACCCTGAATTCAAAATTCAAGACAATCCTAATAATTCAAAATGTGTTGATGGCTGGAGATACATTCCAATAGAATTAATCGATTTACCTGGGCTCATCAAAGATGCTTGGAAAGGTAAGGGACTTGGGAATCAATTTTTATCAATTGCAGCACAATCTGATGCATTGCTTCATGTTGTTGATGCTTCAGGAGGTATTGATTCTACTGGAAAGATCACTGAAATTGGAACTGGTGATCCTATTTCTGATTTTGCAGATATTGAAGAAGAATTAATCATGTGGTATCATAAAATTTTAGAAGGTAATCGTGAGAAAGTATCAAAACTGATTCGTAATGGTTCTGATATTATGGATGCAATTACTGATCTTTATCGAGGAATTGGTGTAAACAAAAATCATGTTAAAGAGACACTTTTTGTAACTGGACTTGAAGAAAAAGATTTTGATAATTTTGATATGGTTGACAGCAAAAAATTTGCATCACATCTCAGAAAAATATCCAAACCCACTTTGATTGTTGCAAATAAAATTGATGTTGAAGGTGCTGACAAAAATTTTGCTAGATTAAGAGAACGATATAATGATTCAATTATAATTCCTGTAAGTGGAGATAGTGAATTTAGTCTTAGACGTGCTGAACAAAAGGGACTCATAAAATATTCTCCTGGTTCTGAACAATTTGAAATAATTAAATCTGATGAACTAAATGAAAAACAAATCAACGCTTTGGATTTTATTAAAAAAGGAATAATGGGTGAATATATGAGAACTGGTGTACAATTTGCAATTAACGTTGCAGTTTTTAAATTATTAAAAATGAATTCTGTTTACCCTGTTGCTGATGAACAAAACCTTTCTGATAAAAAAGGTAGAATTTTACCCGATTTAATTTTATTAAAAGATGGGGCCACAATTAATGATCTTGCAAAAGAAATTCACACGGATTTAACAAAGGGTCTTCTTTATGGGAAGGATTTGAGATATAATTTGAGATTGCCTGTGGATTATCAATTACGAGATAGAGATGTTGTATCACTCGTTAATGCTTCAAAAAAATAATTCTTATTTACAAATAGTTAATTTCTGTGTTCAGGCAAGTTAATAGGCATAATTTAGGCACAAATTATGATGTCATCCGATTCTCAAGATATTCGAAGAGCAATTTTAGCAAAATGGCATGAGGGTCTTTCAAAATATGGTAATCTTTTCTCATCTGATTCTATCAGTGGTACTAGTCCTCCCTCAGTTTTTGTGGGTTCTTATAATTATCCCAAAGTCTTTGTTGGCCCTATGGTCCCACCAATTCATGGCGATACAAGTTTACTTGACCGTCCCGAAAAATGGAAAGGAAAATCTTTAGAGGAAATTGTTAATTTTAGATTAAATTTAGTTCGTGGTATACAAAAGGTTTCAATTGATCAAACTGAAGGACGATACATTGAAAATCTACAAGAAGTAACAATGTCTTCAAAACCTACTGATTCAGATTTAATATTTCAAAAATTCACTTCTCCTAAAATTTCCCTTGATGGGGAGAGCGCCCCTTTTGGACCTATTGGAGAAATAAAATCTGCAAAATTTTCTTCAACTAGTTCTGTTAAATCAATTGAAAAAACATTCTATGATACTGATTTAAAAGCACAAGATGCTGTCTTGAATTTATATAATTCGGGAATTGAAATTTCTAAAATCCAAAAATGTTTCAGCATTGGAATGTTGGGTCAAAAAAGAAAACTAGTCCCTACAAAATGGAGTATCACTGCAACTGATGATATAATTTCACAATCTCTTTCTGATGAAGTTTTAGAATATCGTTTAATTGATTCTTGTAGAGTTTTTTCATATTCTCATCTGGGTAATTCTTTTTCTATTGTATTATTTCCTCATAGATGGATCTATGAAATGATTGAAGCTTGGTATTCAAACGGGGTATTGGGATTTGGCTCTGATTACGAAGATGCTCGAGGTATTGATCATCTTCCTGCAATTGCTGGTGCATATTTTGCAGCAAAATTGGGAGTTTTGGAATATTTGAGTGAGAAAAAAATTCAAGCAGGAGTTATAATTTTAAGAGAAATTAGACCCGAATATGCAATTCCTGTGGGTGTTTGGCAGGTTCGTGAGGGAATTCGTGAGGCTATGAGGCAAATTCCTACCATTTCTGATAATTTTGAACATGCTCTATCTTTGGCATCTGATAAAATGAGTATTAGTAAATCTGAATGGCTTTCTCATGGAAATATTTTGAAACTAATGAAACAAAAAACAATCTCTGATTTTTTCTAGATTTTTGACATAATTTTTTTGATCTCCTCTAATAAGAGAGCATAAATTCTAGATTTTAAATTAAAAGATGAAACGATGAGTGATCCTCCTGAAACTAGTTTTTCAAATTATGGTGTATATGATGTAAATGATCTACTTGAGTTGTCTTTACCTAACACTGAGATTAAAATTCAAAGAATTGCCGAAAATGCTTTTTCTTATTATCGAAAAAATTCTGAGGGAAAAATTATTGAAAAAATGATTCCATCAAAGTCAAATGATCTTAAAATTGAGATTGCTCCTATACGTCCACTTAATTATCCTGCCCGTAGAACTGGGTATATTTTTTTAAAATTTGATAAAGAAATTTACTTGAGTGAAAATTCTGCTGCCAGTATTTTTGTTCATTGTCCAATTGAAATAGGATTATTTCTAATTCATGATTCTAATCGAGAATCATTAGATTGGTTTACTTGTAATCCGCTAAACTCTAGATTCGGTTTGTATGGCTCACCTGACACTGGAACTTTATGTAAATATGCCGAAGTATCACTTGCCACTGATTTTAATGACTCTATTCCATATGTTGAAGGTGTTCTAAAAATTGTTATAGAAAATAATTTAAAAACTGGTCAAACTGTAAGCAAGGTAATTTTCCCAATTACTGATAATTCTCTATACTATGAAGATTCTAAATCCATAATTGATGGCATTAAAGTCACTCTGAAAAAGAGAGCTGTAGTTAGTATTGCTGATGTTAAAACTGATCCTCTTGATACTGATTGGATAAAATCTCCTACATGGGAAGATACTACTGCAAGTACTGGAATGGAGATGGGATTAGAATAATGCCACTTGAATTCCTACAGGGTTTATCTGAAATGCAAATTGTTGGAACATTAACTGTACTTTCATTATTAGTTGGAGCAATAATTATGGCATCTGGTTTGATTATTGCCAAAATTGTAAAAATTCTCTTTTACAAATACTATGCTCCAACATTACCTAAAGACACTGCCCAAAATCTTAGCAAAATAATCTATTTTGGCATAATAATACTCTCATTTCTGGCATTTACTTCTAGTCAGGGTATTGATTTGTCTGGATTGTTAGTTGCTGGTGGCATTTTTGCAGTAGTCATTGGATTTGCCACTCAATCTGTTGTTTCTAATTTAATTTCAGGTGTTTTCTTGATGGTTGAAAAACCTGCAAAACATGGAGATACGATACAATTGCCTGACATGAATATCTCTGGAACTCTATTAGATATTGGAACTTTTTCAAGTAGATTGAGAAAATTTGATGGGACCATAATTCGAATTCCTAATGAGAAATTTTTCACATCAAATATCCGTTCACTTACTGTATCTACTGTTAGACGTGCAGAAGCAATGGTGGGAATTTCCTACAAAGATGATATTGAAAATGCAATTTCTGTAATTACTAAAGAGATTGAACTTACTATGCCATTTGTTCTTCGAGTTCCTGAACCTGAATTTAGAGTAGAGGAGTTGGGTGATTCTAGTGTGAATATCCAAGTGTTAGTATGGCATCCTAAAGATGATTGGAGTCAAGCTCAACCAATTTTACTTACTACCATAAAACGTGCACTTGACAAGTCTGGAATAGAAATCCCATTCCCACAACGTGTAATTTGGGATGCAAAAGACTAGTTATGCAACTTTCTCTATTTGTTTTTTATTTGATTGTCGTTTCTTAATCAAACTAAACATTATCATTCCAACATTAATTATTGAAATAATTTCAATCAAGTCTACCCCATACAAAAACCAATCAATTACTGGATGAACTCTTGATACTATTCCTGCTTCTAACATGATATCTGCATTCCATATCATGTGTGGAACTTGAATGAATTGAATTATTGCAATTAAAATTATGCTTCCTAGTATTTTATTTTCATACCAATTCCAAAATTTATTCCATGCATTCATAGTTTGTATTTATTTTTAATTCTATTAAACAATGTGAAAATTAGATTCTCCTAATTAGACACTCCTAATTTTTTTAGGGGTACAAATCATTAGTGTAAACTAACTTTTTTTAATTTATTTGAAAAATATTAAATCTTATTTTATTTTTATAATTTTAACACACATCTTTTCCGCAACCCGGACAAATTTTTACTTTACAATATTCGCAACCGCAATTACTACATGCTTTAATTGAATCCAATGGAAATGTCATATTTTACCTTACAATATTTGTTTTTAAGGACAATTTCTAAAATTATGCTTAATTGAGCCTATTTTTCACATTAGTTTTTCATTTCTTAATTTTTGTCTATTTCGATAAATTATCAAATGATACATGATGATATTTTTGAGTTTATCCTCCGCTGATAATTCCTCATCAATACAAATTGATAGAAAATCCAGGTAGTCTTTATCTTTAATTTTAATTTCAATTTTTCTCAATTCATAACTTGAATCCTGATGGGGCAATTCTCTCTTGAAATTTGCATGGCGTGATTAATACAAAATCTCATGATCTCTTTGCAAAATGGTTTTTTGAATCCTTCTTCAAAATGATAAAACATTACGTTAGTGTATGCCTCTGTATCACAGCCTAGTATATTACAAATCATAAGAGAATAACTATCAAATATTGCATCTAAAAGACTAGGTTATTATGAAAACTGAAAAAGAAATTGACGAATATAGAAAAGTAATCGAAGATAGATTAGTTAAAACTGAATCCATGGATGCTATGAAGTATTATCAAGGTGTTCTAAGGGCATTGGATTGGACAAAAACTGGAATAGATGTTTAACGAAACTCTTTGATTTTATTATTTAGCCAATCCTTCACGAATAGTATCACACAAAATTTTAGAAAAAGAAACGGATCTCTCTTCTTTTTTTATTAGATTTGCTTGTTTTTGACGGAGTTTTTTAATAAATTCATCACTAATGATAACAGTAATACGTTTAGACATAAAATTTTTAGAAATTTTATCGTAATAAACCGCCCAATGAATACCACTATTGATTTCATGATATTTTTTGTGTGGAAAAAATCTATGAAATGTACTATGATTGATGTTAAGTAATTTTACAGTATTTTATTGATGGTAGTATCTTGAGATTATTGAATTGATTTTTTGTAATGTTTATTTTGTATATTGTTAAATCCTCATCAAATTGCATTTCAATATTTACTAAATCCTTCACATTATTCCAATTAATTTTAATGATTTTTGTAAATAATCTCATGTTTGTTCAGAAAAAGTATTCATGAATTTCATGCCTATTATTGTTAAAATATTCCCGAAAAAACCAAAATTTGCTATTTTTCTAAAAAATTGTTTTCAATTTTGAACAAACGACTAGATAATACGTAAAAATGTTATTATAATAATATGATCATGCCGTGTAAAAATTGTAATAACAAATTTGAATTATTACAGGCAACAGAATATCTATTAAAAATGGGATTAATGTCGCCTGACACTGATATTTTATGTGATGATTGTCAATCACCCCACACGTTTGTGCGTTAAATTTACAACTGTCTGATTTACATTGAAATAATAATTAATTCTCAGATTTGATATTTTCTTTTTTCATCCATGTTGTTTTTCCTTTATGATCTATTAACTCAATATTCATTTCATTGATTTTGTCTCTAATTTCATCAGCTTTTTCAAATTGTTTTTCTTTTCTGAATTGCTCTCTACTAATAATTAGATCATCTATCTCTTGTTTTTCAGTTTCAGTTATTTTTGGAATATTCAACCCCAAAATTTCTAACATTCTGTCAAATTCTTTTTTAATTATGTTGGCGTCTATTTTTCCTAGTTTTTCTTCAGCTGCTAATCTATTGCCCTCTTTTACTAGTTGAAAAAATGCAGATAGTGCTAGATGTGTATTAAAATCATCCTCTAATGCATCATCAAATTCTGTTCCTATTTTTGAAACAATTTCCTCAATGTCTACATTGTTTTCATTATTTGCATGAATTAATTCATAATAACATGTTTCTGCTTGTCTCCATTTTGTTATGTTTTCTTTTAACATCTCTTCAGAATAATCAATTACTTTGGAGTAATGACCAGATAAACAAAACAGTCTAATGATATTTGGTCCCCAATTTCCTAAAACATGTTTTATTGATTTTGTATTTCCTAATGATTTTGACATTTTTTCACCACTAATTGTTACCATACCTACGTGCATCCAAATTTTTGCAAATTGAGTATTGGTACATGCCTCTGATTGTGCTATTTCATTTTCATGATGAGGAAAAATTAAATCTCGTCCCCCTCCATGAATATCAAAATTTTCTCCAAGATATTTCACACTCATTGCAGAACATTCGATGTGCCATCCTGGTCTGCCTTTTCCCCATGGACTATCCCATACAGGCTCTAAATCTGATAATTTCCATACTGCAAAATCTAATGGATTATTTTTTGATTCATCTATTTCAATTCTTGAACCTGATTGTAAATCGTCTATTTTCTTTTTTGATAATTTCCCATATTCTGGAAATTTTGTAACTTCAAAATATACTCCGTTTTTAGAAGTATATGCAATATTTTTTTCAATTAATTTTTCAATAAATTTGATGATATCGTCAATGTGTTCAGTAGCTTTTGGATAGTTTGTAGCACGTTTTACATTTAATCTGTCAAAATCATCAAAGTAATTATCAATATACCTGGTACTGATTTTTTCAGCAGTGGTATTTTCTGTATTTGCCCGATTGATTATTTTATCATCTACATCAGTGAAATTTTGAACAAATTCTATTTCGACTCCTTTACTCTCTAAATATTTCCTCAAAACATCAAAAACTATGATTGTTCTTGCATGGCCTATGTGGGATTCATCATAAACTGTAACTCCGCATAGATATATTCTAATTTTATTTGAAACATCTACTTGTTGCTCTAAATTTGATAATGTATCTTGAAGTTTCATGATTAATTAATATCCGGTTTTTGTGCCCCTAATCTTTTATGTTCACTCTTTAAAATCAATTCTTGTATTTTTTGAATTTTCGATTTTTCTATCATGGTAATTTTTTCAGTATCTTCGACAGATAATTTTTTTTTATCCATGCAATATAGAACAGAATCTATTTCTTCATATGATATTCCTAACTCATTTTCTGCTTCATGGTCTTTCCACAAGTGGGGGCTGCTTTTTTTAGAAATTATATTGTCTGGAATTCCTAAATATTTTGCAATTCCTCTTACCTGTAGTTTGTATAGTGATATTATTGGTGTAATGTCTGATGCACCATCTCCGTGTTTTGTAAAATAACCTATCATGAATTCACTTTTATCACTTGATCCTAAAACGAGATAATTTTTGGCATTTGCATAGTAATACAAAATATTTGTTCTAACCCTTGCTCGTAAATTCCCTTTAGCTTTTTCATTTGGTTCTAAATACATTGAATATTCTTTTACAATTGGATTGATATCGATTAATTTGTATTCAATTCCTGTAAGTGAAATCATTTTCATTGCATCCTCTGTTTCTGATTTTGGTGTAATTTCTGTATCTGGCATAATTATTGCAATTGTTTTTTCTTTTAGATTATTTTTGCAGATATAAGCTAGAACTGCTGAATCAATACCTCCACTTAATCCTAAGATCACTCCATTTGCATGTGTTTTTTCAATTTTATCTATGAGATACTTTTCAATTGTTTCACTAATTTTAGAATAATCTTGATTTTGAATTTCATTGAGGATATCTTGATTCAATTATTTCTTTTCAGAATTCTAAGAATAAAAATTATGCCTAATCTATTTTTAATTTCTAAATATCCACGTAAATACCGTCATCCCTTGATTCTACGGAATATGTTTCAAGTTTTACGTCTTTGAGGTAATCTGTTAGTTGTCCTGTTTTAATGTTATAGTGCCAAAAATGTAATGGACACTCTACGATATCTCCTTCTAATTTACCTGGTGCAATTGAACCATCTTGATGAACACAAAGATCGTCTATTGCATGATATCCATCTTGATTAAATATTGCAATTTGTTTTTTATCTACTTTGAAGGCTTTACCTTTACCTTTTTCAATTTCTCCTTTTTCTGCAATCTTTTTCCAGGCCACTGAACTGGTGAATTCTTTGTCATTTATTTACATTCGCATGATAGGATTTTATAGCCTGAATAATGGTGCAAATTATTGAGCAAAGTAAAATCTAGTCCGAAATTGATCAAAGATGGCAAACTATCTTATGAATGGGCAAGATCTCATATGCAAATTTTAGATAATACAATTACTCGTTATAAAAAATCAAAACCTCTCAAAGGTATCACTTTGGGATTTTGTTTACACATAACAAAAGAGACTTCAGTTTTACTAATGGGTGCAAAAGAATTGGGAGCAACTGTTGCATGTTGTGGTGGAAATCCATTAACAACACAAGATGACATTGCAGCATTTTTAGCATCACAAGGAATCCATGTTTATTCTTGGCATGGACAATCCGTCAAAGATTATGATTGGTGTATTGACCAAGTTCTAAAACATAAACCAACTATCTTAACTGATGATGGTGCAGACATGAATATCAAAGCTCATTTTGATAAAAGATTCAAGGATATGGAAGTTTTAGGAGCTACTGAAGAAACTACTGCTGGTGTTACTAGAATTAGAGCTGTAGAAAATCAAGGAAAACTTCGTTATCCTGTAATTTTAGTTAATGAAGCATACACAAAACATATGTTTGATAATCGATATGGAACTGGACAAAGTACTATTGATGGATATTTGCGTGCCATGAATTTACTTATGGCTTCAAAACGTGTTGTAGTTGTTGGATATGGTTGGGTAGGACGTGGTGTTGCATCTCGATGTAGTGGAATGGGTTCAAAAGTTATAGTTACTGAAATAGATCCTATCAAAGCACTAGAAGCACATATGGATGGGTTTGAAGTAATGCCAATGTCTCAAGCAGCAAAAATTGGTCAGATTTTCATCACCTGTACTGGAATGACTAGTGTAATTAGAAAAGAACACATTTTGCAAATGAAAGATGGTGCCATCCTTGGAAATGTTGGTCACTTTGATGTAGAAATTGATAGTAAATTCTTGTTAAAGCAATCAAAATCTGTTAAACAAGTAAGACCTGCTTTAGATGAATGTGTTTTGAAAAATGGAAAGAAAATTTATCTAATTGGAGAAGGACGTCTTGCAAATCTTGTTGCAGCTGAAGGCCATCCTCCAGAAGTCATGGCACAATCATTTTCAAATCAAATTCTATCTGTATTGTATATTTTAAAGAACCATAAGAAAATGGAAAATAAAATTATTGATGTTCCAAAAGAAATTGATATTCAGATTGCAGTTGATGCACTAAAGGCAATGGATGTGAAAATCGATAAACTTACTGCAGAACAAGTAAAATATGCTAGCAACTGGTAAAACTTCTTAACCTAAACATTACTCTTGAGAAATATCTGATGAACAAAAAAGCTATCATTACAAGCGCCTTACCTTATGCAAATGGTGAAATTCATTTAGGACATGTTGCATCTACATATCTTCCAGCAGATGTAACTACTAGATTTTTAAAACAAAATGGAGTTGAGGCATACTATGTTTGTGCATCTGATGATTTTGGAACCCCTATTCTAATTCAATCTGAAAAAGAGGGAAAAACACCTTCAGAATATGTCGCTCATTGGAATAAACGAGATTATGATGATTTTACTGCATTTAACATTAATTTTGATTATTTTTACAAGACTAGTTCTACTGAAAATATTGAATTTGTTCAAAATGTTTTTAAAAAATTAAATGATGCTGGTCATATTTACGAAAAAGAAATAATTCAATTCTACTGTAATAATGACAAGAAATTCTTGCCTGATAGATATGTCAAAGGGATTTGCCCTTATTGTAAGGCTGAGGATCAATATTCTGACTTGTGTGAGAGTTGTGGCCGTGTCCCTGAAGAAATCACTGACCCTACATGCTCATTATGTGGACAACCTCCAACTAAAGAAAAAACAAACCACTATTTTTTCAAACTCAAAAATTTTGAAGATTCTTTGTCAAAATGGCTAGATGAAAATAACAATCTTCAAAAAGATGTAAAAAAATATGTCCAAAATTGGATTAAATCTGGTTTAATTGATTGGGATATTACACGAGATATTCCGTGGGGTGTTCCAGTTCCTTTAGACGCTGCAGAGGGCAAAGTATTCTATGGTTGGTTTGATAACCATTTGGCATACATTTCAACTGCAATAAAATTTCTAAATGAAAAAGGAATTGATGGAAAGGAATTTTGGAACTCTGCTGATGTTTATCATTTCATTGGTAAAGATATTGTGTATCATCATTTTCTTTTCTTACCTGCCATGAGACTTGGAATAAATTCTGAATACAAATTACCTGATTACATTCCAACAAGAGGACATCTAACATTACAATCAAAGAAAATTTCTAAAAGCAGAAATTGGTATATTGGATTAAAACAATTTTTAGAATACTACCCTGCTGACTATCTACGATTTTATCTTGTATCTATTAATCCCTATTCTCAAGATGATTTGAATTTTGATTGGGATGATTTTTCAACTAGAATTAATTCTGAATTAATCGGTAATCTTGGAAACTTTGTTAATCGTGCATTAGGATTTACAAAAAAAGCATTTGATGGAAAAATTCCTGAAACTGAAACATTTGATGAAAAAGATTCTGAAGCAGAACAAAAAATAAAAAATCTTGCTACCGATGTTGGCTCTTTAATGGAGCAAAATCATCTTGATAGAGCATTGAAAAAAATCATGGAATTTTCTTCATTTTTTAACCAATACTTTCAACACAAAGAGCCTTGGAAAAATGGTCCTGGAACTACAAATTGTGTATTTTTATCAGTAAATGCTGTTAGGAGTTTGGCTATGGCAATTTTCTCATTTATGCCTGAATCTGCACAAAAGATTTGGAATCAAATGGGATTGGATGGAAATGTAAGTGATTTTTCATGGAAGGACATGTCTGATATAGGAATTTCGTCTGGTCATATTTTGGGTGATGCATCTCCATTATTTGCTAGAGTCGAAGCATCAGATATTGAAAATCATAAAAAAGAATTAGGACCATCCTCTAACTGATTCATTAAATCATAACCAAATTCATTATTTTCATTTTATAATGACTACATTTGAATACTAGATTATTTTAGAAAAAAATGATATCATAAATGAATAAAAACTTACTAGTTGGAATTACTGCTTTATTATTAGTTAGTTTTAGTTTTTCCTTGAGTATTTTTGCTGAAGAAATTACATCTTCAGAATCAGTTGAACATTCTACTGGACATACTGCTGAAGATGTTTTCAATCTTGAGATCCTAGTTGGAATTGCTCACTGGGCAACTGGTATTGGTACTATTGTTTTAGCTGTTGCCCTCATCAGGACCTTTAAGCATATGGAAGTTGTTACAGAAATGACTAGTATCGAAACTGAGTATCGTTTACGACCTTGGATTGGACCAACTGGACCAATTACTAAAATGGAAAAATCCATTAGTGATGATTGTCAATTTGATATTACAATAAAAAATTATGGTGAAATACCTGCACAAGGTGTAACTGCAAAATTTGTAAAAAGCAATGAACCACTTTCCAAAAAATCATTTCAGTCAAGTGATGTAGCCTCTTTTAATTTGGGTCCTGTAATGCCAACTATGGAGAAACACTATTGGTTTTTCATTAATTCTGATGAATGGAAAAAAGCTGATTCTGGTGAAGAACCTCTTTTCACAGGTCTGTATTTTGAATATGATGTTTCAGGAAAAAAATCAGGCTATGGTATGTTGAGTGAGTATAATTCTACATCCAAGAATTTTGTTCACAAAGAAATGTGGATTGACCAATAATCACAAAAAATGTATGTTCTAAATTACACACATTTACCTATATTTCTAAAAACTAATCATTACCTATGAGTAAAGTTGAAATCCCACATTATATGACTGAAGAAAATTCAATCTGTGATGTTGATGAAATTGGATAAGATTACCAATCTATTCTGAAGGTTTTTCCTTTAGAAATATCTTCAATTTCCCATTTTATAGTCTCAATTTCACCTTCTTGAGTAATTATTGGTTCAATTGCTGATGGTGTACTTTCTTCTGTTTCTTGATTTACTTCTAAAAGATTAGGACGTTTGATGTCTTTTCCACTTGGATACTTGAATGACATGTTAAATTTTTGACAATCAATTAGAAATGCATTCTCAAAATATCTTTCTGGTTCTTCTACTTCGTATTGAAGAGTGTATTTTTTACCTTCATCTGATTTTGTAATTGGTTCATTAAATTCTGTGGTGAATTCTTTACAATCTGGTTTATCTACATTGATTCCTGTAATTTTACATTCCCTATGTTTTTCATCATACACTTCAATGTTGAGATCATTGATGTCTGGAATGTTTACATCCATGGCAATTCCATGCAAGACATTTTTTATTGGTTCATTTGAAACGTTTACCACTTCGTATGTTCTTTTGTGTTGTACAACCATTTTTTCTACATCCAAAACTGTGAGAATCAAATCAATTGATGGGTATAATGTTGTTTTTTGTAATCGAAGTACTTCTTCACCATACTTACTTCTTACAGATGCACCTTTGTCTGGATGTTTACTATTTCCAAAACCATCTCCATATGCAGAATAAAGAAGCATCGTTGTTCCGTGTTTTAAAATCACATCGTGCACTGGTTTGATGATTCCTCTATACTCATCTGAAAGTGAACGTAAATCTTCTGCAAGACTAGGCGATAGTAAGATGTGACCATCATCACCAAAATCCATTACACGTCTTGCATAGATGATTCCTGGACCCCATGTGTTTCGTTGTCCAAGTAAATCATTTACAAGAAAACAATTACCACTATGTAATCCTATTCTTACTCTAACTGTTTCACTAGGAATTTTTCCTTTATTGTATGCAGCTAATTTTATATGTAGTTCTACTGCTAATAGCAATGGTAATTCTGGACCTTGCATAAATCCAATACAGCAACCATCTCCAGTTGGTAATAATAATAGGGAATCTAGTGGAACTGATTTGAATGATGTACAATCTGAAATACACTTGTTTAATGTCTCGATTTTTTTAATCTGAGTTTTAGTTGACATTGAAGTATCCGACAACCCTACAATATCCACAAAAAAGAAATTTGCATGAATTAATTTCAGCGAAGCTGTAAAATCCATTATTTTTTTGAATTATTTCTTGCAAATAATGTTTTTGCTATGTGGGATTTTTTTTAGATTCTTACTCTCTTATCATTAATTTTCAATTTTTTACACGCACAAATTTACAGCATCTACAAGAAATTACAATTCCAAAGTTAATAAAATACATAAAAAAACATGCTTTGTTAAAAATGGGTATTGCTGTTCCAAGAATTTCGACACGAGGATATTATGATCTATCTACAGGAAAAACACTGAAGACCAATTCATATTTTCTATATCCTAAAAAATCATTTGATAATTTATCTCGTTCTAAAGAAGTAACAATAATGATTCATGGATTAAGAAATGATAATGCGGGTGCTATCGCTAAAGTGGTTTTGGCAAAAAACCGATTAAAAAAATTAGGCTATTCTCATCCTGTAATTGGTTATAGTTATGACTCAAACACAACTGGTGCTCATTTACTCAAACATGCAAAACACTCCCTTGCAGTAGGTCAGATAATTGCCAAGAAAAATGGACAAAATCTTGGAAAATTTATAGAAGATTTTAAAATCAAAAATCCAAAAATAAAGATTAGATTAATTGGTCATTCATTGGGTTCTCAGGTGATACTAAGTACTGTGGAATATCTTTCAAAAAAGAAACAAAACAAAGGAATCATTGAAAGTATTTACTTTTTTGGGGCCTCAATTACTGAGGATGTTCCATCCTCTAAAAAATATGGTAAATTGCTTTACAAAATTATTAACAAGAAAATTCTAAACTACTTTGCACCATCTGATGATGTATTACGGTGGGCAGATAATGAAAAATTTGTTAAGGGTCCACTTGGTCTTAATGGAACTATAGGAAAACCAATTAGAAAATATCAACAAAAATTAGTAAAACCAAAAAATCATCGTTTTGCAAGTTATGCCCTTACATTGAAATCATTCCCATAACATTCAAAACTTCATAAGGTCTATTTCGCTCTCAAAATTTATGATTTCATCTATCAATTTTGTAGTTTTGGGTAAACAAGATCTTGCATCTGAATTTGGAAAAAAAGGAACCGAAAGTGATCTGACTCTTTACGATAGAAAAGAATCCGATATTATCAAGACATGGGTAATACCAAATGGGTTTCCTGAAAAAATTCAGCCATTATTTCAGGCAATTAATTTGGCAGAGTATGTTATTTTTCATGTAGATAAATTAGACAAATTTACAGGAGAGCAAATTATCGCACTTGATTCCTTGAAAAAAGAGAAAGGAATCTTATCTCACACATTTGATGTTGATGAAGCAAAATTAGATTTGATGATTAAAGGAACTGTCGTTGAAAAATATACTAAAGTTGATCAAGATAAAATTAAAGAAGAAATGGATAAACTAGAGCCAATATCTACTGATGGTCCTTCTAAATTGTTAATTGATCATTGTTTTGATGTAAAAGGTGTTGGAACCGTTATCTTGGGTAAGGTAACAGATGGTACAATAAAACAATACGATAATCTAAAACTATATCCTGCAGGAATTGATGTTTTAATAAAATCAATTCAAATGCATGATGATCCAGTAACAGAATCAATCTGTCCTGCTAGAGTTGGACTTGCAGTAAAGGGTGCAAAACCAGATGAGGTTGGACGTGGTGATGTAATTGCAGCCGATGGTGTAGTTGATATTAAAACAGAACTTGAACTTAATTTTACAAAATCTCCTTTTTACAAAAGTGAAATTGCTGAAAATCAAGGATGTCTTGTAAATATTGGATTACAGATTAAAGCTGCAAAATTTGTTTCAATATCTCCACTAAAACTATCGTTTGAAAAACCAATAATTTGTAAAAAAGGAGATATTGCTGTAATTCTAAAACCCGAATCTACAACAATTCGAATACTTGGTAGCGGTTCAATTCAATAAAACAAAGTATTTCTAAATCTAAAGATTATGCCTATTTGTGGAACCAGTACGTTCATGCCCTATTTGTCCAAAATGTGGCTCCAAAAGATTTGAACGATTACCTGGAAAAAATGTCACAGTAAAGTGTCGTTTGTGTGAGAAAATTATTGAAATCTAATTAGTTAATATTTGCAGTATTTTTTCATACACTCATGGCAAAAACATGGAAAGACGCTGATATCAGTCTTGATCCAATAAAGGATCAAACTATCGCTGTAATTGGTTATGGAATTCAAGGTGATGCTCAAGCAAACAACATGAAAGACTCTGGTCTTAATGTAATAATTGGTCTTAAAGAAGGCGGTAACAGCTGGAAAAAGGCAGAAGCTGATGGTCACAAAGTAATGTCAGTAGCTGAGGCAACAAAGCAAGCAGACATTATTCACATATTGATTCCAGATATGGTTCAGGGACAAGTGTACAAGGATGAAATCGGTCCAAATCTTTCAGATGGAAAAGCATTGTCATTTTCTCATGCCGCTGCAATCTATTGGAAATGGATTGAAGCACCAACCAATGTTGATTTAATCATGATTGCACCAAAAGGACCTGGCTCCAAAGTTCGAGAAACATATCTTGATAATTTTGGAACTCCAGCTATTGTTGCAGTTGAACAAGACTTTACAGGAAAAGCTTGGGATAGAACATTGGGAATTGCAAAAGCAATCGGAAGTGCAAGAGCTGGATTAATCAAAACTGCTTTCAAAGAAGAAGTAGAAACTGATTGGTTTGGTGAGCAAGCAGACCTTTGTGGTGGTGCAGCTTCTATGGTAACAAATGCATTTGAAACTCTAGTTGAAGCAGGTTATCAACCAGAAATTGCATACTTTGAAGTTTTACATGAACTCAAACTCATTGTAGATATGATTCAGAGATATGGAATTAATGGAATGTGGAGACGTGTTAGTGAAACTGCCAGATATGGTGGTTTAACTCGTGGACCAATGGTCATGGACAAGTCAAGTAAAGAGAACATGAAAAAAGTTCTCACCATGATTCAAGATGGCACATTCAACAACGAGTGGATTTCTGAATATCAAAAAGGCGGAAAAGAATCATTTGATAAATACATGAAAGAATATGATGAACACCAAATTGAAAAAGTTGGTAAAGAAATGCGTAAAATGATGTGGCCTGATTCCACAGAATAATTATTTTTCAAATTTTTAATTTATTTTTTATTTTTAATACTATTTCCCACATGTGGGTTTTTCCCTATGTCTTTTTTAATCAAAAATTCCTATTTTTAGTAGTGTCTGAAGAAAATACACTTTCTAAACATTTTACGGGATTTTCTCAATGATTTCTACAGAAGAATCTCCGGAAAAACATTCTTGCTGGGAATGTGGTAGTGACATTGTTCAGTATTTTGAGGAAAAATACTGTGGAATGCGAGGAAAATGCCTTGTTTGCAAAATTGATTTTCCTTTAGAATGAAATTTTCAATTCAAATTAATTATGAATATCAGTAATTATGATCTTCTTCTCACCTGAAATGCTGTTTTTCTGTAAAAAATAACATCTATTGATATTCTATGATATTTTTTGACTATCATGGGACTTGGAATTGCCATTGGTGGTGGTGTTATCATGGCCGTTATGGTTACTGCGATTATTACAGTCATGATGTTGATTCCACAAGGTGCTATAGTGCAAGAAAGTATGCATGATAGTTTCCAACTATCCAACAAATATGAGAAAACTAGTTTTGCATTTGACAGTACATCTGCTGAAAGTGGATTATCTGCGTTTAGTTTTGTGTTGGAAAATACTGGTTTAGAAAAATTATGGAATTATGATGATTCAAATGTTTTTGTTACTTATGATGCATTAATTGATGGAGTGAGAACTAGTGTTACTGAAACTCCATCATACTATTCTAGTTCAAATATTTCTATAGATTGTGATGGAACCACTAGTGGAGAAATCCCTTCTGGAAATTGGACCATAAGTCAAATCATTGGAGATGGGATAGATCCTGGTTTGATAAATTCTCATGAAAAAGCAGAAATCGTGACAAAATTAAATTATCCTTTGTATAATGAAACATCCACTATTTCATTGACATTTGCAAGTGACGTAGGACAAACTCAAACAATAAGTTTTGACACTGATGCTTCTGAATGTGCATGGTATAGTCCTAATTGGGCTTCTCGAGAGTTAATTAGAATAAATCATGATCAAGTCACAGGTAATCTTACAAATTTCCCTGTGATGATTAGTTTAACTGATTCTGATTACAAAGGAGTCTATCACTTTAATGAAAATGTAAATGATTCTACCCATAATTATAATGGAACTGATAGTGGCTCATCTGACACCTCAGGACAGATTGATAGGGCAAGAGATTTTCAATCGCCAGATAGAATAAATTTTGCATCCAGTGCTTGGATGTCGGGATATCTTGACAAGATTACAATGCAAGCTTGGGTTAATCCTGACTCCATTTCTGGCTATGATACAATTGTAGGATTTGGAACCGACGGAGATTATCCAACTCTTTCACTTAAAGATGGAAAAATATCTTATTGGAGTAGTACTACATCTCCAAGAGAACTTCTTTCTTCAGATACATTATCAACTGGGACCTGGTCATTTGTTACTGTAACTTATGATGGTGTAACTGACCAAGCCAAAATATATCTAAATGACAATAATGATGGGATGGATTCAATGTCTGGCAGTACGTATACGGGTACAAACAGATGGATAGGCAATGATGATAATGGAGAACCATTTGATGGACAACTAGATGAGGTGAGAATATTGGATATTGTATTATCTAAAAATTGGATTATAACTGAATATAATAATCAGAATTCTCCTAACACATTTTACAGTATAGGTACTGCTGAAGCATTAGGATCTTAAATCTAATATAAATTATAATTTCAGAAAGTTAATTTTTAATTAATTCTAAATTTTTCTTAATTTGGATACACCATTATTGATATGATCAATAATTGTAGGTAATGTTGTACCTGGACCATACACGTGGTCAATTCCTGCCTTTATCAAATCCTTATGATCAACATCTGGAATCACTCCTCCACCAACAACCAGAACATCATTGATTTTTTTCTTTTTGAGTTCTTTTACAACTCTTGGGAATAATGTTCCATGTGCACCATTAAGTAAACTCATTGCAATTGCATCTACATCTTCATCCTCTGCAATTTGTGCAATTCTATTTGGAGTTGCAAAAAGTCCTGAATAAATTACCTCCATACCTGCATCTCTAAATGCTCGACATAACACCAATGCTCCTCTATCATGTCCATCAAGTCCTAACTTTGCCACTAGGATTTTGACACTTCTTGATGCAGTCTTTTGTTTCATGTTTTAATTCGTATTTTCTATATTTTAAAGGGTTTATTTGATTTTCTGATTCAGTTTTTAATGGAAAATCTACTTAAAGCGTATTAGGAGTACTTTTTTCGTGGATGTAACACCTGTAAATTATGAATTATCCTTTGAACCAGATCTAAAAAAATTCATTTTTTCTGGAACTGAAACAATTACTGCTATTTGCAAAAAATCAGTCAGTACAATCACAATGCATTGTGCAGAAATCAAGATAAAATCATGCACAGTCTCATTTAATGGAAAACCAATCAAATCTACTCCTAAAAATGATGAAAAAAAAGAAGAATTATCCATAAAACTAGAGAAAAAAATCAAGGGCAATGTTCTCATTAATTTAGAATTTCAAGGAATTCTTAATGATAAATTATTGGGATTTTATCGTAGTCAATACAAACAAAATGGAAAAACAAAGTATTTGGCAACAACACAATTTGAGGCAGCAGATGCCCGACGTGCATTTCCATGTTGGGATGAACCTGAGGCAAAAGCAACATTTGATATTTCAATAATTACAGAAAACAAATTTACGGCAATTTCAAACATGCCAATAAAATCAAAGAAAAAAATTAAAAATAAAACATTATACAAATTTTCAAAAACTCCAATTGTCTCTACATATTTGATTTATCTTGGAGTTGGTGAATTTGAATACCTCACAGGAAAAACTGGCAAAGTTCAGATTAGAGTAATCACTACAAAGGGAAATAAATCAAAAGGAAAATTCTCTTTAGACTTAGGAAAGAAACTTTTGACATCTTATGAAAATTATTTTGGAATAAAATATCCGTTACCTAAACTTGATTTGATTGCAATCCCTGACTTTGCAGCAGGTGCAATGGAGAATTGGGGTGCAATTACATTTAGAGAAACAATACTACTTTATGATCCTAAAACATCTTCAACTAGAACTAAACAATTCATTGCTGAAGTTATTTCCCATGAAATTGCACATCAGTGGTTTGGAAATCTTGTTACTATGAAGTGGTGGAATGATTTATGGTTAAATGAAAGCTTTGCAACTTTTATGGCAACAAAATTTGTCGATAAATTTTATCCTGAATGGAATCTTTGGGATCAATTCATTGAAGATGCAATGAATAATGCAATGGGATTAGATTCCCTAAAAACAACTCATCCAATAGATGTTAAAGTAAATTCTCCATCAGAAATTCGAGAAATCTTTGATGCGATTTCTTATGACAAAGGTGGATGTGTTTTACGAATGCTTGAAAATTATGTTGGTGAGACTAATTTTAGAGCAGGTCTCAAAAAATATCTATCTTCTTTCAAATATCAAAATGCAGAAGGTCAAGATTTATGGAATGCCATTGGAAAGGCCTCAAAAATGCCAGTCACATCCATGGTTAATTCGTGGCTAACTCAGCCTGGATTTCCTCGTGTGAATATTACTCAGAAAAATAACACTTTGACTCTAAAACAGGACAGATTCTTAAAAGAACCCACACCTAAAACTCAGAAAGGATTGTGGCAAATTCCAATTACATATGGATTAGGAAAAGAAACTACAACAAAATTACTAACAAAAAAATCCACCACTGTAAAGGTTCCAAAAAGTCCTGGATTTGTAGCAAATATTGGAAGAACTGGATTTTATCGTGTCACATATGATGATGGCATCTTACTTGATTTGAAAATGCTTGTAGACCAAAAACAAATTCCACATGTGGATAGATGGGCAATTCAAAATGATTTGTTTGCATCTTGTATTGCAGGACAAGAAGATGTTCAAAATTATCTTGATTTCTCTGATGCATATTTTGATGAGGATTCATACTTGCCACAGAAAAATGTTGCAAACAATTTGCACTTTTTAGCACAATTAACATTTTTTGAAGATTACAATGAAGAGATTCGAGCATATGCAATTAACTACTTTAGGAAAATTTTATCAAATCTTGGATGGACTCCACAAAAATCAGATAACCACACTGATGCATTTTTGAGAGGATTTGTAATTCTTGCATTAGGAAAATTAGATGATGAGCAGGTATTGGAGCAAGCTAATATTAAATTCAAAGAATTTTTGAAAAACCCTTCAAAACTTCATCCTGATATTCGTGAACCAATTTTTTCACTTGTTGCATGGAGTGGAAACAAGAAAACTTATTCTCAATTAGAATCCCTGTATAAAAAATCAAAATCTATGGAGGAAAAATTACGGTTCTTGGGTGCAATGTGTAATTTCCGTGATGAAAAATTACTGATTAAAACATTACAATTCTCTCAAACATCTGAAGTACGTTCACAAAATATGCAGATGCCCATTATGAAAATAGCTGCAAATCCATATGGAAAACAAATTTTGTGGCCATGGTTAAAGAAAAACTGGAGTAAAATGAGTAAAAAAGTAGGATATGGAAATCCATTGTTTAATAGAATTGTTGCAAGTATGGCATTTGTTGCAGATGATTCTATGGAAAAAGATATCAAAAAATTCTTCAAATCAAATCCAACTCCTGGAACAGAAAGAACTCAGGCTCAAACATTAGAGAAAATCAGAATTCATTCAAAATTCTTACGACAAATGAAAAAAGAATTCAAAAATTAGTATGGCTAGAAAAATAGTCCCCGCCATTACTCTTGGATTAATTACAGTTTTTGCAATAATTTTCTTATCTGGTGGTGGAACTGATGATAAAGATATTCTTCGTCAAACCTTTCAAATTAATGCAGTCTATTATGATTCAGGTCATGTTGAGATTTCGTTTTTAGATAAATCTGGACAAACTGAAAATGTTGTAATGGAAATTCTTGGAATGGATGAAACATTCCAAAAATCATTTCTTGATCCACAATTTATTGAAATTGTTCCTTTTTCTGATGTTCCAAAATATGGTTGGGCAATTCATCCTATAGTTTTAGAAATTGATCATGCAGAATTAGGTCATATTCAATTAAAAACTGAAATCCATCCACTTGGTGAATCAATTCCTCCTGTAATCTATTCTAGACCTTAGATCGGGTACAAGATTTTATTGTACCTCTGAAAACTTATGCTATCTTGGATTTACTTGTTGATTTAAAGAAAGGAAAACGTGGTGCTATTGCAAAAGCTATCACTCTAGTTGAAAATGATCAAAAAGAAACAAAAAAACTCTTAAAGAAAATTTTCAAAGATACTGGCAATTCAATGATAATTGGAATAACTGGACCTGCAGGTGCTGGAAAAAGTTCTTTGATTAACAAAACTGCAATCGCATTAAAAAAATTGGGTACAAAACCTGCAGTACTGGCAATTGATCCAACTAGCCATGTTACTGGTGGTGCAATTTTAGGTGATAGAGTTAGAATGAATGAATCAACTGATTCTGGAACATACATTCGCAGTATTGCATCCCGTGGTGCTACAGGTGCAATATCACGTTCCTTGAGAAATAGTATTAGGGTTTTAGAATATTCTGGATTTAATCCAATAATTATTGAAAGTGTCGGGGCAGGACAAACAGAAGTTGAAATTTCAAATATTGCAGATATTACAGTTGTAGTGTTTAATCCAAACACTGGTGATAGTATTCAAACTATCAAAGCGGGTTTAACTGAAATTGGCGATATCTATCTTGTAAACAAGAGTGATCTTAGTGGAACAAATCAACTATTTGATGCAGTAAGGGATTTCATTGGTGATACTGACAGAAATCCAATAATTTTAAAAACATCTGTTAAAAAGAATTCTGGAATTTCAGAATTTGCCAAAACCCTTAAAAAATTAATGATTTCTAAAAAGAAATCTAAAAAAGATAAAGACGCTCAACGACTAGAAACTGAATTAAAAGATATTGTTTTAAATAACATCAAAGAAAAGATTGATGACATGTTAGATTCTGATAAAACATTTTCAAATTATCTTAAAAAATTAAATACAAAAAAAATTAACCCCTATGATGCAGGAGACAAGATTACAAAATCTTTGTTAAAATAAAATGGCCACAAAAAAATCAAAAACACCTGCAAAAAAAATCTTCACTGATTCTGAATTTGAAGTAAAGCGTATCTATCAAAAATCCTCTAAAAAGAAATCTATGGAGGATTCAGGAAAATATCCGTTTACTCGTGGTATTCATCCTGGAATGTATCGTGAAAGATTTTGGACCATGCGACAGTATTCTGGTTTTGGGGATGCCAAGCTTACAAATGAGCGATTCAAATTCATGCTTGAAAAAGGACAAACTGGTCTCAGTATGGCCTTTGATTTACCAACACAAATTGGATATGATTCTGATTCCCCCCAAGCAGAAGGTGAGGTAGGAAAAGTTGGAGTTTCTATTACATCAATTAAAGACATGATGACTGCCTTTGATGGTATTCCTTTGGGTAAAGTTAGCTCATCAATGACAATTAATTCTTCAGCATCAACATTGCTTGCATATTATATCGCAGTTGGAGAATCTCAAGGATTCAAAAGCCATGATCTTCGTGGAACCACTCAAAATGATATTCTCAAAGAATACATTGCAAGAAACACCTACATCTATCCTCCACAACCATCTATGCGATTAATTGGTGACATGATTGCTTATTGTGCAGAAAAAGTACCCTCATGGTACCCTGTTTCGATATCTGGATATCATATGAGGGAAGCTGGATGTACTGCAACACAAGAAGTTGCATTTACCTTAGCTAATGCAATAGCATACATTCAAACTTGTATTGATGCAGGTCTCAAAATTGATGACTTTGCACCGAGATTGTCCTTCTTCTTTTGTTGTACTATAGAATTCTTTGAGGAAGTTGCAAAATTCCGAGTTGCAAGAAAAGTTTACGCAAAAATTCTCAAAGAAATGTTTCATGCAAAGAACCCTCGATCTATTCAATTAAAATTCCATACTCAAACCAGTGGTGAATCACTAACTGCTCAACAACCTGATAATAACATAATTCGTGTTGCTATTCAGACAATGGCAGCAGTAATGGGTGGAACTCAATCACTTCATACAAATTCTCGAGATGAGGCACTTGCTTTACCTACACAGGAATCAGCAAAAATTGCTCTACGGACTCAACAGATTGTAGCTCATGAAAGTGGAATTACAAAGACTGCAGATCCTATGGGTGGCTCTCACTATTTGGAAGACTTGTGTGATAAAATTGAGGCTGATGTTTGGAAATATCTTAAAAAAATTCAGAGAATGGGCGGTTCAGTTAAAGCAATTGAGAAAGGATTTTTCCAATCTGAAATTCGAGCAAACGCATATCGTCTCAAAAAGGAAGCTGATTCAGGTGAAAGAGTTATCGTTGGCGTAAACAAGTATGAAGAAGAAGAAGAACAACCAGAATTATTGAGAGTTGATGGAAGAATTGAAATTCAACAAAACAAAGCTATCAAGAAATTACGTGCATCTCGTGATAATAAAAAATTAGAAAAAGCACTTTCTGCAATGAAGAGTGCAGCTGACACTGATGAGAATTTGATGCCTTACATTGTTGCATCTGCAAAAGCATTTGCTACAACTGGTGAGATTAGTAATACGTTTAGAGAAGTTTTTGGTGAGTATCGTCCAAAAGAGGTCTTTTAATTGAAAATTGATCATATTGCAATTGCAGTAAATGATGTAGAAGAATCGGCTAAGGTGTACCAACAAGCATTAGGTGTTGATAGTGTAGAATTTGAGACAGTAGAATCAGAAGGTGTCAAAGTTGCAATCATCCATGTAGAGAATGGACGAATTGAATTGATGCAACCCACTAATGATGCCAGTCCAATTAAAAAATTCTTAGATAAAAAAGGTCAGGGACTTCATCATATGGCATTTGATACTGACAATATTGAAGGTGAAGTAGAACGAATGGAGGGATGTGGAATTCAATTTTTAGGTAAAATTAGACCTGGATCTGCTGGAACTAAAGTTACATTCATTCACCCAAAATCACTCCATGGTGTTTTAACAGAACTATGCTCACATCCAAAAGAGTAGTACGTTTTTTGATCGGCACTAGAAAACATACTAACTATTAGCTAACATTTGTTAAAACTTAATGCAAAAATACACATTCATAGTTTAGATATCTATGAAGACAAATTGTAGATGCGGTTGTGATATCCCATTGACTGACTATGAATACAGGAAATGGAGTGGATTTAAACGCGGTCATGAACCATTACCTTGATTCTTGATATACTTTTTATTTTTTAACAATATTTTATTATTTTTTAATTATCTATTCCATCATTTTCAAAGTATCTGTTGCTGTAATGATTCCTATAATCTTTGATTTTTTTGAAACAAGTATACACATTGAATAACTAATCAATGGCACCAACACATTTGCTGGTGTGTCAACATCTACTATTGGTGGAATGGGATCCATTGTGTCTTTTAGCTTTGATTTTTTTAATCCAGATTCACCCACGTCTGCTAAATGCTTTATTATCCCATTTTCTGAAACTACTCCTACCACTTCTGAATTATCAAATATTGGAATTTGACTGATTGATAAATTATGCATTTTTTTGATTGCATCATGTAATGTGTTACTTGGTTTTAATTTCACAATATCTTTACTGCAAAAATCTCCTGCTGTATGAGATGATGATTCCCCTTCAAGTTTTGCAAGATTATTGAAAATTTTTTTTGCAGTTTCATAACTTGGTTGACTTCTACCTGACTCAATTTGATTAATCATTGATGTGCTTACTCCCGTCATACCTGCCAATTTTTTTTGTGTAATCCCCATTTTTTGTCTAATTTGTTTAATTGACTCGATTCTTGGTAACAATTCATTTAGAATTAACTTTGATTGGTTTTAAAATGTATTATTTTTTCTTTTTTGGTTGTTCTATTGCTGCTTGAGCGGCTGCAACAATTGCAATTGGGATTCTGTGTGGTGATGCACTAACATAACTGAGTCCTTCACCATGGCAGAATTTGATAGATTTTGGGTCTCCTCCATGTTCTCCACAAATTCCAACCTCTATATTCTTTCTAATTTTTCTACCCGCAGTAATTCCAATTTTTATCAAACTCCCTACACCACTCTCATCAATTGATTGGAATGGATTTGTTTCAAGTAATTCTTTTTCCATGTATTCTGGTAAGAATTTTCCTTCAACATCTTCTCTACTGAAACTAAATGTTCCTTGTGTAAGATCATTTGTTCCGAAACTAAAGAATTCAGCAGTAGTTGCAAGCTCATTTGCCGTAAGTGCGGCTCTTACAACTTCAATCATAGTTCCAAAGTTAATTTTTAATTTCATTTTATGTTTTGTTTCTGTTTCTTTTTTGATAGAATCATAAATTTTCTTTATGTGATTTAATTCATCAATACTACTAATTTGTGGAATCATAATTTGTGGATGTGCTTTAACTTTTTTCTTTGTTAATACTACTAGTGCATCAAACACTGCTCTAATTTGCATTTCATAAATTTCAGGATATGTAATTCCAACTCTTACTCCTCTATGTCCCATCATAGGATTGACTTCAGCTAATTCCCTTGCTCTTTTTAGAACAATTTTTGCATCTTTAATCTCATTAGTTGCTCCTTTTGATTCCAATTTTTGGATTTTTTCAACTAGTTCTTCTGGATTTGGTAGGAACTCATGTAATGGAGGATCTAATAGTCTGATTGTTACTTCGTATCCCTCCATTGCTTTTAGAATTTCAATAAAGTCACTTTTTTGTAACTCTCCTAATTTTTTCAATATTTTATTTCGTCCTTCGATGTTTTCAGCCATAATCATTTCTACAAATAAATTAATTCTATCACTTCCATTGAACATTCTCTCTGTTCTGCATAATCCAATTCCTTTACCTCCAAACTTTCTTGCAAGCTTTGCTCCTTCTGGAGTATCTGCATTTGCTCTGATTCCTAGTGTTTTTGTTTTTTGGGCCCATTCTAAAATTTGCTCAAAGTCTTTTGTTACTTTGGGCTCAACCGTTGGAATTTCCCCTATGAACACAGTGCCTTCACTACCGTCAATGGTGACTGTATCTCCTTCTTTTACAGTAATCCCATTTGCAGTGCATGTGTTGTTATCATAATCAATCTTTAATGAGGAACATCCTACGATACATGGCTTTCCCATTCCTCTTGAAACAATTGCTGCATGAGATGATTTTCCTCCCAAACTAGTCAAAATACCTTCTGCTGAAAAGAATGCAGGTACATCTTCTGGTTTTGTTTCTTTTCTTACTAGTATGATTTTTTTACCTTCATCGCCTAACTCGATTGTCTTTTTTACATCAAATACTATGATTCCACTAGCTGCTCCTGGAGATGCTGCAATTCCTTTTGCTAATTGTTTATAATTCTTAATTTTTGACTCATCCATAGTTCTGTGTAGTAATGCTTCTAATTGTTGAGCTGGAATTCTTGTAAGTGCTTTATTTTTATCAATTAATTTTTCTTTAACCATATCTACTGATGTTTTTACTAGTGCTCCTGCACTCATCTTTGCAGTTCTTGTTTGTAACAAGTAGAATTTGCCTTGTTCAATGGTGAATTCAATATCTTGTGGTTCTCTGTAATGTTTTTCTAATTTAGTACATGCTGCACTCAATTCTTTATGAGATTTTGGCATATCTTTTTTTAATAATTCAATACTCTTTCCAGTTCTAACTCCTGCAACAACATCTTCTCCTTGAGCGTTAATCAAATATTCTCCTTCAATTTCTTTTTTACCGTTATGTCCATTTCTTGTAAACACTACACCTGTTGCACTATCATCACCCATATTTCCAAATACCATTGTGACGACATTAACTGCTGTTCCATTTGCAATATCTTTTGTAATGCCATTTTTTTCACGATAAACAATTGCTCTTTCTCCCATCCAACTTTTGAAAACTGCTTCAATTGATAATTCTAATTGCTCTTTTGGTGAATCTGGGAATTTTCTTTTTGTATGTGCCTCACAGATTTTTTTGTATTCTGTAACTATTTTCTTTAATGATTCTACGTTTAGTTTACTGTCATCTGCTACTCCTTGTTTGGTTTTGGCAGAATCCAACACATGATCAAATTTTTCATCATTTACTCCAAATACAACTTTACCAAATAATTGAATAAAACGTCTATACGAATCCCATGAAAAGCGTGGATTCTTTGTCTGTTCTGCAAAACCTTCAACTGTTTTCTCATTTAATCCTAAATTCAAAATAGTATCCATCATTCCAGGCATTGAAATTGCTGCTCCTGATCTTACTGAAACTAACAGTGGATTACTAGTGGAATTCCATTTTTTACCTGTCTTTTTTTCCATTTTCATGATGTTTTTCATTACTGCAGGCATCACGTCTTTTGGGAGTTTTTTGTTGTTATCATAATACTTGTTACATACTTCTGTTGTAATGGTAAATCCTGGCGGTACTGGAAGTTTTAGTCGAGTCATCTCACTTAGACCTGCTCCTTTTCCGCCTAGAAGCATTCTCTTTTTACTATCTGCTTCTTCAAATGCATAAACTGATTTTGTACTTACCATGCAAAATTTTGTAAATTTTTTGGCTTTTTAAACTAATGCCTTTGCAAATTCTGAAATTACCTTATCCCAATTTTTTGCTTTGATAATTCCACTAGCAACTAGAATTCCTTTTGAACCTAATTCTGATGCTTTTGAAACATCTTCTCCAGAAACAATTCCTGCACCACAAAGTAATTTTGTTTTGTTTTTTGAATTTTTGACTGCTGCAGAAGCTTTTGCTATTAATTCTGGTTTTTCTTTTGAAACTGCTTTACCTGATCCAATTAATTCTGGTGGCTCTATTGCAATATAATCTGGATTTAATTTTACATATTTTTTTACTTCTGCAACATTTTTTACACAAAGTATGGATATCATCTTCAATTCTTTTAATTTTAAAACTAGTTTTTGAATTTCTTTACTTGAAATTCTATGTTCACTGTGATTGATCAACGATCCATTTACTTTGGATTTTTTTAATAATTCTGGAATAATGAATCCTGTAGTGCTACCCACTTTAGAATCATCTATGTGTTGGGCTAGTATTGGAATTGAACTATTTGATACGAGACCAATTAGATGTTGTGGGGGTGCGATTGCTATTTTTACTTTGTATTTTTTTGAAACTTTTTCTACTGTTTTTACAAATTTAATTATTTTATCCCCTGAAATCTCATCATAATTTTTACAATTAATTACAAACATCTTTCTTTGAACCTCTGTACATTCTATTTAATTCTTGATTAGATTTTTTCTAATTGTTTGTCATATCTTTTCTTCATAAATGAAACAATCATCATTAATGTCAATCCTGCAGAGTTTGTTCCTATGATAAACACATCTGAGACAATAAACCCATATGTTAACCACAAAATTGAACCTGCTGCAATGAATATCATCAAAAATCTTGAGATATCTCTCATACTTTTTGTCTTGTACCCTTTGTAGATTTGCTCTACCCATCCAGTTAAAATCAATACTCCTGCAGATACTCCTAAAATTGTTAATAGTGTTGAATCGACTTCCATTTTAACTCCAGAAAAATTCGTCTAATCCTGTTTGTTTTGGTTTTCCTAAAATTGTATCAAAATCTAAACTCATTGATGATGTAATTTGTTCAAGTGTTGATTCTAAAAATTCCATGTATTTTTTAGGATCAATTTCCTCTTTTTTTGCCAACTCTGCAGGTTTTACTCCTGGTTTGTTTAAAATTTTGATAAACGAAATTCTATCCCCTTTTTTTATTTCTCTAATTCCTTCTAACTGTCTTGCTGCTCTGATATGTTGTGGAACTGTTTTTACATATTCTGATGGTGCTTTACTAAGCATCACATTAAATGTCAATTCATCAATTGGAATTTCTTTTGACTCTACTTTTTTACCTACTATTGCAATTTTTTCAGAAATTTCTTTTTTTGCATTATTGAAATCATCCATTGATTTTACTTTGGATAAAACATCTATCAACTCAAAAAATAAATTTTTGATAAATGCTGGTGTATGTGATTTTTTTCCTGTTAAACCTTTGACATCTACTTTCCCGTCTTCTGTTACTCCGAAATAATTTTTCTTTCTGTTACTTAACACACAGTATCTGTAAGTTTTATCAATCTCTAAATCTACACCATGATCTTTTTTTGCCTGCTCGATTACTGCTTTGATTTGTTCACTAGTTGGATTTTTAATAAATAGCGAATCTGTATCTCCATAAAGTACTTCAATTCCTGTACTTTCACATTTTTTAATTGTCTCAAGAATTGTATATCTGCCAATTGCCGTAGTTGATTCTGCTGCTGGAAGAAAGTATAATGGAAATATTTCTGCACCCATTACCCCATAACTTGCGTTTAGAATTACTTTGAGTGCTTGGCTGACTACGGTATACTGCTGTCTTTGTTCTTCTGTAAGTGTCTCTTTTTTTGATAGACTCTTGTAGTAATTTACCCTCAAATCCCGCAATGAACCAATAATTAATGCAGTCATTCCGTTTTTCTTTGTACATGCCCAATGGTTAGTTCCTGGAATTGTATTTCTCTTACATTCTTCATGTGGACATCTAACTGTCTCATAAGACAAATTTCGAACTTTGATAATGCTAGGATATAGACTGGCAAAGTCCATTACAACTACATCAAAATGAACTCCTTCTTTTGGTTCAACAACTAGACCTCCTCGATATTTTTTGTCTTTAATTACTGCATCTGACATTACCCCTTCTGATCTTTGTTCTAGTTCTGCTCTTTTTGGAATTAATGAATTAGTTTTTCTGTGTTCATAGTATAGTAGACTTCTAATCCACTGTGATACTCCCATTCTTGCAATATCATCAATTGGCATTCTTGCAATTCTTGCAATGATTACAAGCAAGTTCATCAGAATTTCATTATTGAAACTTGTAAGTTCGTATGTTAGTGATGCATCATTGTAACAATAGTTTGCAGTTTGGTATAGTGTTAACTCATCAAACTCTAATCCATAGTCGATCTTTTCTTTTCCTAGTAATGCTTTTGAAACGGCATTCAATGAAAAACTAGTATACTTTTGACTAAACGCATAGATTTGAAAAGATCTGTTTGATAAAGTTCTATACAAATCAATATGAATTCCTTCTTTTAGTGTGGCTGAGTCTCGCATCATGTAAAATGGATTATCTGACTCTTTGATGCCATAGTTTTTAGCTCTGTTGTAAAGATATGGCAAATCAAATTCATCTCCGTTGTATGTAAGTACAAATGGAAAACTCTTGATTATTTCAAATGCATCTAGCAGCATTTGTTTTTCATCTTCTAAATTATAAAATTTGACTTTGATGTTTGAATCTAATTCATTTACTCCTTGCTCTGTTCCCTCTGTTTTGAGCACAAAAATCTGATCAAATCCATCTGTCCCTTTGAGTCCTATGGCTGTAACTTTTTTTTCTGCAAGTTTTGGATCTGGAATTCTTCCAATTACAGCTTCCACTTCAATATCTACACTTAATCTTTTGATTTTAGGAATTGGTTGGTTTAACAGTTCTGCCCATTCTGAAATAAATTCTTTGAACTGTTTAGAATCAACCATACTTTCACTATCTACTTTATCCCAAAGCAAACTTTTTAGTGCAATTTTTACTTCATCTGAAATTTCTAAATCATCTTGAATTATTTTTCCTTCTACTATTTTGTAATATTTTCCAACAATTAGTCTTTGATCATACAGATAATTCTCATAATATTTTATGTCAGATTCCCATGTGTCCATAATATTTCTAATGCTATTTCCTCCATAGTTCCACCAATTGCAAGTGGATTTTGTGCAATAATTTGTGACGTTTCGATTTCTGAATCTTTGATTAAATCATATTTTTTAACAGTTTTAATTTCACGAACATCTTCTCTATCTTGTATGAATCCAAGTTCATCTATTGCTAATTTTGAATAACAATATGGATAATGTTCAGTTTCATCAGTCCATAGTTTTAGTTCGTGTGTTTTTGGATTATAAAATTTTAAAACTACTGCATTTTTTTTACCATCATATGTTGCAGAAACTAACATTGATGTTTCTAAATTTCTGTATGAATTTTTCTCTCTTTGATTAGTTGATTTTACTTTATTACTGTCATTTGTAACAACAGTGTTGTTGTTTACTCCATTACTGTTATTTTCATTATCCATTTTTATCAATTAGTTTTTTTGCCCATGAACTAACTTTTTCTTTATCTAGATGAACTACTTCTACTCCTGCTTCTTTTAGTAATTCATAATCAGTTTCAGGATATGTATCAAGACATACAAATTTCTTAATTCCAATTGTAATGGCCATTTTTGTACATTCTAGGCATGGAACAAATGTGGTATACAGAATAGCTCCTGCAATTCCTGCCTCAATTCCTAAAATCGCACAATGCATTATTGCATTGGCCTCTGCATGATTACACAGACATCTATCTAAGGATGCACCTGATTTTATTTTCCCAGCCATTCTATCTTGACATCGTTTACATCCTCCTTCAAAACAATTTTTGATTCCAGGTGGAGTTCCATTGTACCCTGTAGCTAATTGTCTGTGATTTCGAACTATTACTGCTCCAACTTGTCTTGTAACACAATTTGAACGTAGTTTTGCAAGTTCTGCTTGAAGCATAAAATATTCATCCCAATTTGGTCTATCAAAAGTGCTCATACCGTTTCTGTTTGAGTGTTCCATATATGGATCGCGATGAGAAAAAAATTATTGCGATCAAAAATATTTCTTGATTCTAAACCATTTACCTTTTTTTAACTATTCAATTTGTAAATAAAATCATCAATATGCTTAAGTTTGTAATTCTTACAAAAAATTTGTGAATCATGATCCTAATTACAAAGCTACATTGGTTCTTTTAGATGATTTTGAAGCGCATGGTTTAGTTTCATTTAACAAAGAAAACTTTGATAAAGAATATTTTAAAAATTTTCTAGAATTTCAAAAGGCATTTGTTCATTCATTTGGTGATCTTGTAGGGAAATTAGATCCTTTTGACAATGTATATGAAAATTCAATTATATTTGCAATTTATTCAGAATCTTGTTTCATTGTATCTCACTTGGATATGATGAAGACTTTTTTAAAAATTATAATTAATCCTCAAAAAATTAAGGGTGGGTTTAATGATGAAACTGCACTTGGAATATTAGTTAAAAAAATTTGTAATAAAATGCAATACTCTGAAAAACTAAAAAATTCTATTCATGGATTATTTTTAGAAAATTTTAGAATAGCTATTACTCACCAAAACTACCTAATTCACAAAAATGCGAATATTGTAATTTATCCAAATGATGAAAAATTGAAAAAACATCTAAATCTAGAAGATCTTTACGATTACGCACTACAAGTTGTGGCTATATTTGATGCAATGATTGATTGGTCAAATGGGTCAAATACCACTTCAGAGAAACCTCCTACTGAATTAGATAGAATAGTTGATGATTTTAAAAAACAAGTAGAAACACTTGATAGAAAACTTGAGAAACTTTCATGACTAGTACATAGTATTTTACTACACGAAAACATAAAATCCTCAATTTCTGATTTTTCTTTATACGTTGACCCCATACCTTGAGAAAAAATATGTTCAAAAAAATTCAATAGAGAGAAGAGATTATCAGGTTAATCTTGCAACTCAGGCAATTAAGGAAAACTGTATAGTAGTTTTACCTACTGGATTGGGAAAGACTGCGATTGCTTTACACGTAATGGCTGAATATCTTTCAAAGGGAACTGGGGGTGTTTTGTTTTTAGCTCCAACTAGAGTGTTGGTTAATCAGCATTATGAATTTCTAAAAAATAATCTTACACTAGATGATATATCATTAATTACTGGTGAGGATACAATTCAAAAACGAACCAAACTTTGGAATAATAGTGTAATTTGTGCAACTCCTGAAATTGCTAGAAATGATTTAGATAGAGGAATTGTAACTCCTGAACAATTTACCCTTGTGATATTTGATGAAGTGCATAGAACTGTTGGTGATTATGCATATTCTGGAATTGCTCAACGATTTGAGGATTCTTCTGCAAGAATTCTTGGAATGACTGCAACATTACCTAGTGAAAAAGAAAAAGCAACTGAAATTCTTACTCGACTAAAAATTGCAAGTGTTGCTGAAAGAACAGAAGATAGTCTTGATGTAAAACCCTACACTCAAGAAACAAACACCGAATGGATTAATGTTGAACTCCCTGACGAACTAAAGGCAATACAAACTCTGTTGAAATCATCACTTGATCAAAGATATGATACTCTACGAGAAAACGGCATTAAATTAGCTTCCCAACAATCCCTTTCAGCATTACTTCGAATTAGACAATTTGTGTTAAATACAAACAGACGTTCAGCCAAGCCATTATTTACTGCAATTCGAATTCATTATGCTCTAACCATGCTTGAAGTTCATGGGATTACTCCGTTTTTGAAATTTTGTGCTCGGGCGCAAGCAAAAAAAGGCATTGGAGTAAAGGAACTCTTTGAAGTTGACCCTAATTTTACTCGGGCAGTTTCACTTGCAAAAGATGCTCAATCAAAAGGAATTGAGCATTCAAAAATTCCTAAACTCAAAGAAATTCTTGATTCAGTACCTGGCAAAGCTTTGATCTTTACTAGTTATCGTGACTCTGTAGATTTGATTTACAATAAACTAATTGAGATGGGTGTTTCTGCTGGAATTTTAATTGGAAAGGCAGGCGATGCAGGACTAAAACAAAAGAAACAGATTGAAACTGTACAAAAATTTCGCGATGGGATTTTTCAGGTACTTGTTGCAACACGAGTTGGAGAGGAAGGATTAGATATTGCCGAAGTCAATCAGGTGATTTTTTATGATAATGTGCCAAGCTCGATTAGATTTATTCAAAGACGTGGTAGAACCGGACGAAAAGATACTGGAAAACTTGTGGTGTTAATTGCCAAAAATACTATTGATGAGACATATTATTGGATTGGAAAAAGAAAGATTACTGCATCGAAAGGCATGGGTAAAAAAATGACAAAAATCCTTGAGAAAAATAAGGAAATCGAATCAAAAAAAGAAGGACTAGATGCTTTTATCTAATTTTTGTATTGTTTTGATATTTTTTTAAATATTAATTGCTTTTTTTGAATGATTTTATTTTTCATAGCAGATTCTAAATGATGAATACTGCTATTTTTTGATACAAGTAAATTCTCTAGTCTGACATCAAATTGATTTTGAAGAAAACCATCCACTCCTTGAAATTCTCCCTCGATCTCTAAATTATCAAATGCATCTTTTGCTAAATTATTAATTGATTTTTCTAAATATGATAATATTTCGTCTATATTTTTTTCTAAAATACCTGCCATGATTTTATTTGATATTGAAAATAATTTTATGTATTGCTTTTCTCAAAAAATTATCCCAATCTTTTGATAATATGATATCCAAATTCTGTCTTAATTGGCTCTGACATTTCACCAATTTCCAGTTTGAATGCGGCCTCTTCAAATGGTTTTACCATCATTCCTTTTGTAAAATAGCCTAAATTCCCATCTTTTTTCCCACTTCCCTTATCCGTTGACAATTCTTTTGCCAATTTTCCAAATTTTTCACCTGATTTTATTCTCTCTAAAACCTCTAAGGACTCACTTTGTTTTTCTACAAGAATGTGGGAGCATTTTATTTTGACTGACATTTCTATTTTTTAATTATTCTATGTCTTAATTGTTTAGGATCTTTTTTATCCATAAGAAAGGTTCAAGCCTCTAAGGATTCACACTAGATACTTTACAATTCAGATTAAATAACATGAGAAATAGTTCAGTATGTGATAAGCCGACCAATCTGGATTGGACTTATAATTATTGCATTCTTTATTGGAATTGGTGGTGGGATCCCCGGGTACCGAGCTCGA
>JGI24914J38485_100002_pt1 | contig 37218 bp, 52 predicted proteins | sample LinPfosmplate2_FD_38485 | JGI IMG/M metagenome (IMG submission 38485) | reverse complement strand
GTTTGATAAAGACGAAAAAAAGGAAATTAAACGATTATTAAAGATATATACACATATAACAGAAAATGACATACATGATTTCTTAGATATGGGATATGATTTATTTGAATTAGATGATGTCATTAAGAATGAATTAGATTATGAAGGATATGATTATTAAAATGAATCTAAAGGTGAATAAATATTGACCAAAACTAATATTATTAAGGATATGGTATAGATATTATGAAAATACAAAGTAAATCAAACCCTCAAGTATTCTATGAGGTAACTAGCCAAAAATGTTCATGCCCTGATTTTATATATAGGCGTGAAGCATTAGGCACAAAATGCAAACATCAAAGGGAATTAATAGCCTAATGCCTACACAATTCGAGGCTTTTATCAAAGATATCTTAGGGTTTGCTTATGAGGCTAATGATATATTAGATGAAGATAACGAGGAGATAATAAGCAAGATAGGAGATATTATAGATCTATGCGAAAAAACCTTAGATAATAAAGGATATTTGAACTAATGAACTGTAAGTTTTGTAATATATCAATGGATATCTTTAGGGTAGATATAGATGAATATAATGCTGAATGTTCTAAATGTGGGTATTTGATAAATTGATTGAAATAAACGCATATAGCATTATTATGTTAGCCTCATTTGTAGGCGTTATAGGCTTAGGCGTTATATGTGCTATACCTGATTATAAAGAGTGTAGGCATATACTAAGAGATATACGTAATTAGCTTAGCCTAAGTATAATCAGCATATAATCAAAGGGTATATCATAAGGATAATTACCACTATAAGCATAATCATATTAATTATTATTAGACATCTTCAGTAGTATTTGATTAAGTCTTAATCATATTAATTAGTCATAACATTAGATTACTTTCTCTTATTAATTTAGAATAACACCCATTTTTACCCATTAATAAACCTTTCCTGGAATATTTAAACTATATATACTATATATACTCCTGGACCCTTGTTTCTTAGTCTTATAAGTGTTTCCTTCAGGCACAAACCTTATATACTCCTGGAATGGCCAAATAAAGCCCTATATGAATCTTTCGTTGGCCTATATATACTATATATAGCTGCACAAACACTTATATTACCCTTTCACCTATAGTAAAGTGACGTTTTATTATATATCGGCCTACGGTACATTACTTCACGCCTACTGTAAAGTACGGTACAGTACGGTACCAGGGGCCCTGGATTGGCCTATATAAACCCTGCACACGATTGCCAAAAAAGTACAATCGCCCTACACACTTATATAGGAGAAGAAAAGGCGTTTTTTAAAGCCAAAAACATTTCTCGAAATTGTCGCCCTATATATATTTAAGACGGTCTTTGTATTTTCCTTTGATGATAGATTTAATCAATGATAATTCATGCATATCATCTCCATCGATTAAAACATAACTATCATTCATCATATCTTCTAGGCGTAAGACTCCTTTATCATCTTCATAGAGTTTCCAATCAACTCCATCATAAAGGACTTCATATTCTTCTGTTCTTGTTACATTTAATAATTCTTTCATTATATATCTTATGTCTATAGTGTATTTAATCCTTTTGATTACCCTCTCTTTTCCATTCTGCGAAACAGGCCCGACTACAAAACGCCTGGTTTCTATGATACTCTCCACATTGTATACAGATAGTATACTCTGTCATGATACTATAACGCTGTTATAATATTTAAACTTTGACCATTCGCCTGTCGCCTACGCCTAGATAGTGACACTTGTTACAATGCTGTGCAGATTGCCAGCAATGTCTTTTCTTAGTTACTGAGGACTGTACAACTTTTTGACATATCTTACATCTCATACTGTTATTCTTCAGGTTCTACCTTATATTTGCTTGCCTTTTGGAAGATAACATCATATGAACCATCCTTAGCCATGTGTTGTTTGTAGTGTTTCTTGCAAAGTCTGCGTTTCTCCACTCCTATCTGTATTGTTATATCTGATGGTATTCCACAGACTAGACATTTCTTCATTCTATAAGGTTTCCATCTATATGGGCCTGCATCATGTCTGCCATCTCGATAAAGTCCTCAGGCGTGGTTATTGTGAGTACATCATCACTTTTCAAATCGTATAGAAAATATGCCTTTACTTCCTTATCGTAGGATAGTTCCCAATTCTCATTCCCTGCAACTTGTTGTACCATAAATAAAAAAAGGGGGTGTAGTATAAAGATGTTACTCTTTATGGTTTTGATAGAACATATTACTCTCTATCAATTCTTTTACTACTGGCTCTGCAAGATTTGCCTGAACCTGTTTATCGTGTGTTGTTGCCTGTCTGTTACCATAGTCCTGCATAAAGAACGTGTACTCCTCAAGTATTGGTGAGTAGTAACTGATTAAACCGTTACCCTCTGGATATGTAAATCCGTCATACTTTATTGGTTCACAACCCATTTGAGTCTTGTAGGTGTCAGGATATGCATGACTGTTACATATTACACCAATGTCTACTGTTCTGTCCGACTTTGTGTATTGTGGGTATGGTATTGCACTCATTCCCTCAAACTCTGCATAGTGGTCGTAGGTAACATCGTTGACACCATTAGCCATGTTGCTGTACGCTACTGATAGTACGGTGTTTTCCAACTTTTGTTGTGCATGACACTCTTGTATTGCCATTAGTAACTCTCCCATTTGACCTTGTATCTCCACATTGTTGTTAGCACCGTAGGTGTAACTAGATATGGTGAAGGTTCTTTGTGTTTGGATTGCTGCTGAGTTACCTAATCCTTGATTACATTGTTGTAAGGATTGTAATAGGTTTAACAATACAGAGTCTTTGGCTTCTGCTGTTCCAGCATCTAACTTTGCTTCAAGTTTTATGATTAACTTTTCGTTATCAGTTAGGGTTGGTATTACAATAGGTTCTACATATGTCAATCTGTCAAGTTCCTCTTGATATGTATCCTCACTTAGATATTCCTTGAATTGCTCCAAGTCCTGTATAGTGAAGATTTCACGTTCCCCTTGCCAAGTACAATGATACAATATTGTTTCCTCATCATACCAGCATGAAGTACCATGTGACTCAAAAGGTACTTGAATCATTGCTTCTTCTGCGTATACTACTCCTGGAATAATTAAGAGTAATATTGCTGTTATTACATATTTCATTGTATAGTAAAAAAGTAAAGGGATATTTAATTGTTATCCCAGTATTTAAGATATGTTCCTGTATATGCTTTCCAGTTTTCGTATGCTGAATCACAAATATCAAAGTATGTTTTGATTATGTCTACCATACATTACCACTCAGAACCAGACTATTTAAGTGTTTTTGTTTCTGAATCGTCTCATGCCATATCTATGGTATGCTGTAGCACAAGGGCCATCACATAGGGATCTACCCATTCTGTATGATATTTTGCCACATATTTGACATACCTTTTTAGGACTCTGATTAAGTTGTCGCCTGCCAAAAAATCTTCTTAATTTAGGTTTATTTACTCGTGAATATTTATACCAGCAGGTATGACTACAGTATTTTCTTTGATTGCCTGTTAATTGTTTCTCACAAAAAAGACATTCCATGTAAGGTTTTGTCTTTATGTTTTGCATCCATTCCTTAGACTTTAGACAAAAAAGACAATATAACTTACTGGCACTAGACACCTGAGTATTACACATGATACAGTTATGTTTTTTGGTACTTCTACACCTACTACATCGTACCCTTTTAGTGTATATTTTATTATCACAGGTTTGATTACAACAGTCTCTATCCAATTCGTTTAACCTCCTTGCTCTTTAGATATTTAGATTTCATTCTGCAAGCGAGTTTACAGTAATCACATCGTATAGGCTTACCCTCTTTCCATTTTTCACAATTAGTACAGTAACTATGGGTTTTATAACCTGATGATTTACTACTCACTCCTTTAGGTGCTGTCATACTATGGTACTACTTGGTAGATAATAAAAAGGTTACTCTCGAACTTCCCAAGAGTCAGGTATGTTACAATGTTTAGTACAAATGTCCGTATATTCCACCTGGCATATTCTACAGAATATTGGCTTTCTTGGAGAACCTATCTTTTTCTCTCCATCATATTCCTTTGTAAGAATTTGAGTGATAACATCTAACTCTCTCATAAAGGCTTCAAAATCTTCCTCAAAGTCTATGTGAATACCAAGTTCATCCAGGATCTTATCAGAACATTCTACTGATATACCATGTGCTTGTTTCATTTCAGCTCCTCTAGCGACATCATTGTCTCCTGTACCCTTGTAGTAGGATACTATGACTAGTGCTTTCTCTCTATTGGATAACATGATTATGGTTATTATGATTTAGTATATATACCTTTTTTAGAGAGCTGTTATAGTATTTAAGTTTTAAAAACTTTCAAAAACAACAAAACGAAAAGAACAAAACTATGCGCATAAAAAGCGATACATATATATACTGAGGAAACATAGAGATACTGATACTACACATTAACATCATACAATATAACATACATAATACACACATTCCATATATCCCAAAATGTTTAGTATATAAACATAGCGCAAACTATGCGCATACTTTTACTAATCTCATTATGTAGTTTTCAAAAGTTTTGAAAGTTTATATAGTAGAACAGCAATACAAACATTTAAATATTAGTATACCTGAGTATATTCAGAGTGTCTTGGATTACCCTTAACGGTAGCCAACTTAACTCCGTTGTACCAAGTCGGTATACAAGAGGAGACGTAACTTCCTCTTAGAAACCTTTTTTAACTATGAATTAATCAAAGATACCATGACCAAAAGACTTATATGTAAAAATTGTGGATCTGATAATCACTTTGGTAATATGAACTGTAAGGATTGTGAACAGTACCTTGACTAGAACAAGAGGCCCAGAGTTATCAAAAGACTTTAAGAATTACATATTCAACCAATGGATGTTCTTTGGCAAGAACGCATACCAGATTACTGAAGGTATAAACAAGGATACTAAACTAATGTCACAGTTTGGAAAGACCACACCAGCAGGAGTACACTATCATATCAAAAACATAGAGAAAGACCTTGAGGATACCATATCTGAAGATGCTATGGATACCTATATCGGGGAGTTTATTCGTGCAAGAACAGGCTTTGAGAATGATGTAGCAGATGTTGAGGATCTAATGGTGCATGAAAAGGACAAGGGCTTGGATGATATGGATAAGGAGTTATACCTTAAGTTAAGTAGGTTTAGACACGAGATTAAACTGGATTCATTTAAAATGTTACAGGATTCTGCATTACCATTACAGGTCAAGAAACTTAAAATGGAACGTAACAAGTTACGACCACAAAAACCTGTTGCAGAGGTAATACATAAGGTAGAGGAAGATGGCGAAGGGTCTAGCGAGTAGGGATACACATCAGATTCTTGCAGATGCAGCAAGTAGAGATATTCCTATTGTACCTGAGGTATTCTGGTGTAAGGACTCTCTTAGTACAGTAGATCATTGTTGTTTTTGGCATTACATATTCTATCCTAATGGTGGCCCTGAAAGAGACGGAATATATCACCCTTGTTATGACTATGAAAATCAGATACTAGATAAAATGCAGATGGAATTACCTGATGATCAAAGGACTAATCCCTGTAAGCAGTTCTGCGTATACAAGGCAACAGGATTAGGACTTACAGAGTTTATCTTACTATGGATACTATGGAAATGCTTTACTGATCCATATTTCCAGGACAAAGAGGCTATGGTAATTACTGGCCCAAATGTTGATTTGGCACAGGACTTGATAAGGAGATCCAAAGCCTTTTTAACTAAGAGAGGACTAGGATACGTAGATCATGGAGCATACGAAATGGATGTCAACGGAGGAAGAATTAAGTGTTATCCGTCAAACAATATCCATTCAGCAAGAGGTAAACCAAAGGTTAGTCTCTTTTTTGGAGATGAAGCAGCGTTCTTCAAAATTCGAGATGATAACATTGTTAGAACAGTCGGAGAGAGATATATTGGAAAGTCAGATTCTTGGGTTATTTGGGTATCTACAGCAGGAGAAGAACCATCAGGCTTTTTTTACGACATTATGTCAGAGCCTACCAAAGGAGCAGAGAAAACAATATACGAAAGATTCCATTTTTATGTTGAAGCAGGTCTTAAAGTCGATCCGAAAACTAAAACTTCAATCTTTTCGAAAACCTTTATAGACAAAGCATCAGAAGCACGTTCCTTTGAGAGAGAGTATCTAGGTGTATGGGGAAAGAACGTAGGGGACATATTCTCACCAGAGGGAATTGAATTATGTACAAAGGAGGAGTACAACTGGCAAGATGCAGATAACACAAACGACAGGGTGATAGGAATTGATCCTGGATTTGGTTCATCAGAATTTGGCATATGTGTAATACAAAAAAGGAAAGGAAAGAAAAGCATCATCTATGCTGAGGCATTTGAAAGGGCTTCCTACATTGATACGGTAAACAAGATTAAAGAGTTATCACAAAGATTCCAGACCAAAAGGATATTTTGTGATTCTGCATGGCCTGAAGGGATAAGAGATCTTAGGGATAAATATAGCATGAACGTACAATCAATAGCATTTAATCAGTATGGAGAGAAGATGTTAAATTATGCAGCACACCATATAGACTTTCAGAAGGTAGAGATTCACCCAAGATTCAAGAAACTCAAATCACAACTAATGACTATAAAGTTCAACAAGAAAGGTGGAACGGATAAAACTAGACAGAATCCCTTTGATCTTGGAGATGCTTTTCTGCTTGCTTTGTATTACTATAAGATGGGGTCAGGTACGATGGCAGGGATCGGTTAGATTTCTTCTTTGGAGTTAAATCTACAATAAATGCCTTATGATCTCCAATGGTCATTATAGGGGTTATACCATTCATTAACGCAATGAACAGTATAACGTTAGGATCAGCATTTTTACGTAACATATTCATACATATCTCATCAGGGTAATGCATAGGCCAAGTAACAACCTCGTATAAGTGTAATTTCTGTAATTCGTCTAATTGTTTGTTTCTAACAATGGGATACTCTGGAGCTGGTGTGTGCTTTGCAAGCATCACTTCTTTATTAACCACAAGCTATATAAACTTTAATGTCACTTTATCTGAATTTGGATCAAAAGACTTGGGTACAGGAGGACTATACAGATAGTTCAGTATATGACTTATCGGGTACTGTTTATAGAGACAATACCTTCACGACAGCAGAAACATCACTAAACACATTCACAGGTACATTCAGATTGTTAGGACAAGAGGGAAAACCACTTTTCTCTACTCAAACAGGACTTACATTAAACGCAGATGGTACATTTACCATGACATTCGCACAGGGAAAGACTCCAACCATGTCAGGAAATACAAAAGTTAGGATATTATTAGAAAAAACAGGTAGCAGACTCACAGCAGTAGGGGTCAATGGCTCTGATGAGTTATATCTAGAGTGGGATTAGTAACACTTTTATTATCGTTTAGTATATTATAATCATAGACTTGAGAGTACCTTTATTATCTTGTGGGTTTTATTGGGGCTTTTACTCTCAAGTCATATAAAGGCTAGATCTGCGAATAACCAATAGCAGCAAGGTGATTTGTTTACCTCATTGATGCCTTTTTACTTCCTATGATACTAGAATACTACAAAATACTATGGTTTCTCCTATTATTAGAGGAAATGGCGATGTTATTATGCCAAAAGGAGCAGTTTTACCTAAAAATACCTCAAATGATGTACCATATGAGGGTTCTATCAAGGTAATTGAGTCATTTAACCCTAAAAGTGAGATAAATGTATCAGATTATGAGTCAGAACTATCACCAGACAGACCATTTATTGAAACTTTGGATGCAGTAAACAAAGATCCTAGATTAAACTTATCAAATGAAACATATATCCAAATGATACTCGGAAAAGGACTCAGAGTAACTGCAAAAAAAGAATCCGTAGCAGATATGGTAATGGAGTGGTTAGATACGATAAATTTTCACGAAACACTAGAGGATGGGTTGTACAGTTACGTTGGAGTAGGAAATCTGATATATGAGAAAGATCCAACAGGTTCAGAGTTCTTAGAGATACCAATACAAACAATTTCAAGCATAGTTAGGGATAAGAGAGGCAATATTGCATATTATCTACAACACGTAAACAATAAGGATATTAAATTAAAACCACAAGACGTTATTCACTTTAAACTAACCAATGTAGCAAGAGAGCCATTTGGTAGAGGATTACACCATTCCGTATTAGCAGATTATACAGATCCTAGATCAGGAGACATCTATGACTCACCATTAATCCAGATGAAGAAGATGGAACACGCAATGCCTGAGATATTCCATTCTTATGCTAGTCCGTTAATGATGTTTCAATTTGAAGATGCTGGAGAACAGTTCATCAAGACTCAAGCAGATGCTTTAAAGAAAGCCAAACCAGGAATGAAGATAGTTACAGATAAACCATTTAAAGTAGAAACATTTGAGGTTAATGGTAATGCTAAATTTGACGGTTACATTGAACACATTCAAAGGGATTTAATAGAACCTGGATCTAAATTCCCACTACAATTCTTCAACGCAGGTTTCACAGCAAGGGCAGCATCAGAGTCAACTGACAGCGTATTGACTAGAAAGGTCAAAAGGATACAGGAGAGACTTGCAAACCAAATCAAGATCTTCTGTATTCTACCTTACCTTAAAAAGAGAGGCAAGAACGTCAAATCAAAGGACATTCAGGTATTCTTTGAGTCTCCACAAAAACAAGAGGCAAGTATTACTGATATTATTACCACATTCAGAGACAACGGTATCAGAAGATCCGAACTAAGACAATGGCTCATATCTAACACTAACATACCTGTGAATCAAGACGATATGGAAGATGAAGCACCAATCACCTCTGTAACACCTACAAATCAACTCCAAGACAATAGAGACAAAGAACCCGAACAAATAACTTCCATTAAAGACAAAGATACTAATGAAAAACTGTTAGAGATGGTAAATTTACGAGAAGAACTTGATAGAGTGGAAAAAAGAAAGAATACTGAGGAGATAATGAATTTCATAAGAGGTCTTAAAGATGATTAGAATATTTACAGATAGAGAGACACAAACAGTAGTAGAATCTCTAGATCTAGGGAGGGTATCATTAGGAGAGACTATCAAATATACAATGTTTATCAAAAATACAGATACAGAGTGGCCAGTACATAATGTTAAAATTGAAAATACTAATCCCGAACTAAGATTTGAAGTACCAGAGATGTTAAAGGCAGACGAAGTAAAGGAGGTACACGTGTTTTGGACTCCTAAATTGGATTCCAGACGACCATTGAGAACAGAGTTTAAGTTCTCAGGTGACACGTATATTGGCTAATGGCATATGCATATCAAAATTACTCAGACGATTATAATCTAACATACATACCAACTGAAGGGGGAAGCACTCCAGGAAAGAAGATATTATCATTCCCAGAGGTTAATCATACTCAGGGAGTAATATCAGTAAGAGGAAATACAAGACTACCACAGGATATGCAAGTTATAACACTTGAGGCAAGTATATCGAAGAATCAGGATCTTTCGATACATTACAAGGGAGTAGTACAAGACAAAGGGCAGCAAATAATAGAAGGGCAGAAATCAAGATCATTATTATCTTCCAAGACTATCCTTATAGGCTCTAAAATAAAATCTATATCTGAAAGTGTAGAGATAAAAGGCAAAAAGGATTACATTGTATTAATTGATAAAATAAAACAATTAGTAAATGAGAATTTATAATGATTATTGATGAAAGAAAAATAAAACGATTAGCCTATAATTGGGGAGAAGAATTTAATAAGGTTGTGAATAAATTTGGTTACAATCCAGACATTAACGGAACTCATGAAGATATATGGACAACAGGAGGAACATTAACTAGATTATCCAGTGCAGAGACTATGAGTGTTGTATCTACATCAACAGCAGATGATACAGGAGGAACAGGGGCCATAACAATACAAATAGAAGGCATAGATAATAATTGGGATATTTTAAATGAGTCAGTTACTCTTAATGGAACAGGAGCAGTAACCACTACAGGCTCTTTTCTTAGAATAAATAGAATGTTTATTACATCATCAGGATCAGGACAAACAAATGCAGGTAAAATAACTGCATCATCAGCAGGAACAGTACAGGCAGCCATTGAAATTGGTTCAGGACAAACAGAAAAAACTCAATATGCAGTTCCAAGAAATTATCGAGTCATTTTTACGGAGTTACAAGTTAATACAAATGATAATGCAGGATTGGAAGGGTTGTTTGTAATGAATGAAAACAATAAAGGCTGGAGAATCAAAAGAAGGATATTTTTTACAGCAGGAGATGTTAGAATCAGTATGTATGGAGAATATGCAGATGAGAAAACAGACGTTAAAGTTACTGCTAAAAGTTTAACAGGTTCAAATAAACTTGTTGCTGCTGATTATACATTTTATTTAATGCGTAAGCACTCATAGTTAAATACTTCTCTATATCTTTTTAAAGTCAAAACAACATATGGCCAGTAGAATCGCAGGCATTGCTTTGATGCCTAGAGAATCACGTAATGGGGTATTTTATGACGTAGAGGAGTTAAAGAAATTTGACGGTAAACAAGTACCATTAAGGGTAGAACATAATCAAGATTCACATATAGGAGAGGTTACATTTAGTTTTGATCAAGAAAAATCACAGGTAAGATATGAAGCAACAGTATTTGACTCTGAATGGCAAGGTATATTGGAAAACGAACAGTTCCAAGTATCAATAGGAGCATCTGTTCTAGAACAAAGACAACTATGTGATGCTATGAGGGCAAAGTGTTTAAATGCACCTGTATTAAATGAGATATTAGAATTATCAGTAGTAAGAACACCAGGAATACCAGAATCCACACTTACAGTAATAGAGAATCATAATGCTCAGTATATTAAAGTATTAAACGAGGATGAACCCCCAGTTAGTTCATTTGGTGGATTTGTTGATCCTATTAGGTTACGATCTGAAATTGCAGATAACATCAGAAACAAAAATGCAGATTTAGAATCAGAAGAAATAGACAGAAAGGCACTAGAAATACTAGGAGCATTAGAAGTATCATTTATGAAATTAATAGCACCTCCAGTACAGGTACAACCAGCACAACCTCAAGCACCAATGGCAGATGAGCCAATTACTTCCATTAAAGACAATATCCAAAATCAATCTATGACAGACGACATTAAATCTGAAAAGATTGTAAATGATGTCGAGGAAAAAGTCAAAGTAACTATCGAAACCGATGGTGAAGTTGAAGTAGCAAAATCAGCAGAAGCAACTCCTGCAAAGGAAGAAGCTCCAGTTGAGGCTACTGAAAACATTGCAGAACGAATTGAAAAGTCAAATGACAAAACTCTCAAAGCAGTTATCGAAACTGTCAAAGATGCTTGGACACCAAAATCCGAAGTAGCAGAAACATCACAACCACAAGGTTATGTTGAAGAAGCATATACTGAAGAAAGTGCCAAACAATTCTTAGACAAAGTATTCGAGACAGGCTATGGTAGAATGGTTATTGACAAAGAGGGATGGATTGAATCCAATACAGGTTTAGAACAACCAAATGGTAATGGATCAGTTCACGAAGCAGTTTCTACTTCTGGAACTATTTCAGGTGTAAAACAAGCTAGTAACATCTCTATTCAATTAGGTTCAAAAACTGCAAAACCTGTAAGACAGTTTGGTAAATTCCAAGCAATCCCAACAGGACAAAATACTGCAAGATTCTACAGAATCACAGTACCAGATGCAGGAGCAATTACTGAATCCACAAGTACCGATATTACAGCAACAACTCACACCCTAACAAGCATTGACGTAACTTGTTCCGTTAGAGGTTGGAGACAAACAGTTTTGAAATCAGAACTAGAGGACTATCCAGGAAGTTTCCTTAACGCATTAAGAGAAACTGCAAGATTGGAAGCCATTAGAGATGAACACAAACTTATTGTCGAAGATTTAGCAGGAACAGATCACGACTACGGTGGCGTTACTACAGCACCATACCACATTAGTGGAACAGATGGTTCAGCAGTTGGCGACACAGCAGCAGAAGATGCAACTGTAGAGTTTGACGAAGATGGTATAACCTTTGCAAAAAGATACCTTGAAGAATTAGGACAAGATACCTCACCAGGAAAACTTGTAGCTTTCATTAGCCCAAGAGCATTTGAAAGTCTAATTACTAGTTCAAGTCTATCTGAATACACCATGATTGGTAATGCAGGTATTACAAGACTCGGACAACTTGAAAGATTATATGGTGTAGACATTGTTGTATCCAATGAAATCAAATCCGATGTAAGCAACTCCTACAGAAACTTAGTTTGTGTAAAAGGTGCAGCATGGGGTCTATGTTCACAACGTAACATGGAGATAGAGTTCCAAAAACAAATCGCAGGTCAATACTGGGATATTGTATGGACTCACAGAATTGGTGTAGATATCCTCGATCCAAACACTTATGTTATTGTCTCATCCAAACAAGATTAGACATTAATATTTTTTATTTTTTTACTTCTAATAGTCCTTTTTCCATACATTTTTTTATGGAAGATACAATGTTTATTGAACGTATCTTCGAGAAACTAGATAAGATGGAGGAGAGAATGAATGATATGTGTAATAGGGTTACTGAATTAGAAACTATCCAAAGAGTAACTAAAGAGAAATTCAATCAATTAATGGCAGTAATAGGTACAGTAGGCGTACTAGTAGGCATTATGACCTACTTATTCTAAAAAGTTTTATATACTATACCAAATGGAATGGAATATGGCATTAGGAAATCTAAGATATTATGCTCTAGCAGCATATACAGGACTTGTCGCCCTATGGACTTACAATGGTCAGATAGAATTAACTGAAGGTACAGCACTTGCTTTATTAGCACCTGTAGCAGTTGTAATTGGTGCAGACTATCTCAAGCACAAAAACGACAAAACACAATAGGTTTTTTATCCTATTTTCTTTATTTTTTATTATGATACACTTTCACACTAAAAATTTAAACAAGAGGCTATACAAGGGAATGATACGAAACATACTATTACATCTTGGAACTCAATATACGCATAGATGGCTAACAAAATGGGATATTCATATATGGGGATTAGAAGATACAAATCCTCTATTCTTTGAGCATTTTAAAACCACCTCAGGACAGAAGATCAACACAGATATGGCTTCTGGAGTGTGTGGTAAGTACAGAATAGATCTATACCTTAGGGATTCAGATAACTCATTTGTTACCAGATCAAATAGTGATAGGGTACAGCACGAGTTATGTCATGCTAAACTGTATGGAACACCTGACTTTGTATCAGGAGTACATGATAATCTGGATAACAGGTTTCTCATATCATTTTGGTATTGGAATAAATTTAGATACTCAAAACTACAATTATCAATCATAGATATACGACCATTGTTTGTTACTAACAAAAAGTTATAGGCCCATATTGGACACTATATAATCAAACTCACTTGTAAAATTAGAGTCATTTTTATCCCTTTTTACCGTAACTGTACCATACTTTGAGGTACTTGAAACGTGTAAATTCTCTAGATATTTATTTGCCTGTCTAAACCATTGTAAATTCAACGGTATCTGTAAAATTTGTGACACATTACTTCTTTATGTACTATTCTATATAACAATTATTATGACAAAATATGGATCTACCGATGAGATCGAAAAATTAGCATGGGGAGGAACCAAATCAGCAACTCCAGGAGTAGTAACTACCATACAAAATACTATTACATCATTAATTAATCTTGTATTGAATCGTAATTCTGATTTTACTACGGTTCCAACAGCAGTAGATTCTGTGGCAAACTTGATGGGATCTGAGATGTTACGTAATTTAGGAAAAAGAACAGAGTTGTCTACAGCACAGATAGTAGATGAAATTAATGTATTATTAAAATCATATATGGCTCAAGCACCTCAAGACCAAACACGATGGGGTAATGTGTTTTACATTTGACCATTACATTTACTAATCTATCAGGTACTAGAGAGAATCTTGATAAGACAATAGCAGATTTAATATCAGATAACTGGACAGCAGCAAACATTACAGGAACCATAACTCCAGTATTCAGTTCAGATACAGATGAACCTGACCAACTTGCAAGACCTGATGGATCATATATCAATGAGGTCAGAGTTAATTATTCCTCAAGAATGAGATATCAAACAGATGATTTTGATGTTAATGGAGATGATAAACACGCTTGGGTATGTACTTGTTTTATTGAAATTCAAGGAGAATCATTACAGATACTATTAGAGTTAGAAGATGAGGTACATCGTATCCTATGGGAGAACAGACCAAATGGAGCAACTCGATTAAACAAGAGTGATTCAACAGCAAGTGAAGTGGCTTTCTTTGAGGATTCTGAACCAGAGTTTGAACGCTTAGAACCAGAGGAAGAAGTAGATCAGACACCTACATCACAAGCAGAGTTAAAGATGGTTTACTTTAAGATTAAGACATAATACTTCTTTATATCAAATTTTCATAAACCTAATCTATGGCAGTTTCAGCACATAATGTAACAACTAAACGAGATATAGTAAAAGAACTTCAATTTGTAACAGAAGGAGATTCAGTATCAGATGCATCATTATACGGAGTAACTCCAACATCTTCAACATTTGCACTAGCAGGTAACAACACCGAAATTAACATTCAACCAGATGTTCAACATATGGATGTCTCAGTATTAGGATCAGAAGATGTTATTGATGCAGTAAAAACACAATCTCTATACGCATTTACACTTAGAAATAATCCAATTAATTTAGACCTATGGAAATATTTATGGAATAGTTCTGGAACAGGAGCAAGCAGTCCAGATTCTTCACTATCATTTACATATTCATTTACCCTTAACGGTACAGAATATTACCAACATATGAGAGGTTGCAGACCAACTTCTGGAACCCTATCAGTATCAAGAGGTATGTGGGATCAAAGTTTAACATTTATTGCAAAAGATATTACAGTACCAGCAACGTCAACAGGTGACGGTGGAACTCCAGTTTATACAAGTACAGAAACAACATCTTCACCAATCGTTCACTCTGATGGTGGAGGAAGTCCATTAACTTGGAATAGTGTAGGATATGGAGAGAGATCATTTAGTACCACAGTTACAAGAAACATGGCAGTAATGGCAGTTAATGGTGAAACAGATATTACTTATACAAAAGCAACTGACAGAGGAATAACATTTACAGCAGATGTCTTTGCAGGAACAGCAAGCAATGAAACCACCCTTTATACTGACTATGAAGGTAAAACAGCTAGAGCAGCAAGTTATAAATTTAACTCTACTGGCCCAATAACCTTAACATATGCTAACAGTATAATCACAGATTATTCATATACTCACGCAGCAGGATCAGCAGATGCATTAATAGAATCAGTTACCTGTAGAGCAGAAAGTGTCACAAACCTATAAGTTTAAATAGTAATAATTTAAACCAACTATATGCCATTTTTAGATACTGATAAAAAGGTTTGGGTTATTAAAGATTTAGAGATTTCAGTTATTGAAAACATTCCTATGAAGGATATGAAATGGTTTAGGGATAAAGTAAAGTGGGTAGCAGAGAGAGAGGAGAAAGGAGATATTAAACAATCAGAAGCATTAGCAGTAGATGAAGAATGGTGGGAAAAGACTTGTAAAACAGGTTTAGGTAAATCAATGGAAGATATATTAGATACTGGAATATCAGAACCAGATTTTAGAGAATTAATGGCAGAGGTATACAATTTTTTAGCGACACTTGGAACAATAGAAAAAGCCAAGCAGTACGCTTTGTACGATCCAGAGATCCTAAAGAGAGAGCAACAGCTTACCAAGACTATCCAGAACTCAAAGAACTAGTACCAATTATATCTCTAGTCAGAGGTGGGTTTGGATCTTGGACAGAAGTCTTTGAATTAAAAGAGAAATTAGGTATGGAAAAACTCACAGAAATACAAAATATACTATCTATATTACAACAAGAGGAAGAATTAGATAATGTCAGTAGAGGTTAAAGGAATAAAGAAATTAAGAGGAGAATTTGCTAAATTTAAATTTGCAGGCCCAAATATAAAATCAAGATTCCTAGATATGATAGGAGTAGAATCATTAGAGTTACTTAAATTACAAACACCAATAGATACAGGAGCAACAAGAGAAGGGTGGGTATTACAAAAAAGTGAAAATGAAATTGTTATAATTAATGATAATCAACCACTTCTATCATTACTCACATTTGGTAGTATTAGACATATGCCTAATCCATTTATAGAGGTAGTTAATCGTCAGGTGGATAATGAAGTTATGGCAAGATTGGAAAAAGCATTATCTGAATCTCATAAATTTTTTAAAAACTTAAAAGGTGGAAAGAATAGAAGGATGCAACAGGTAGGAAGAACTTCAGCAGGATTCAAAGGTGGTACATCATTTGCAGGTAGAGCCACATTAGTAAGAGTAGGAACAGGTAGGAGACAATTAAAACGTAGATTATCTCTTAGAAGGCGTAGAGGTAAATCAGTAAATCCAGCACGAAAAGATGTAAGACTAGGATAATACTTCTCTATATGATTTTCAAGGAAATATAACTCATGGTTAGGGATAATGTAACATTTAGATTCAGAATTGATATGTCACAAATGACCGTTAAAGGTCGTGAAGCCATAGCCATATTAGACGAGTTACAAAGAAAATCAAATAGTACAGGAGCATCAGTAACTAAATTAGGAAATGACACAAAAATTACAGGAGATAAAATGGTATCAGCATCAGTTAATTTCCAAACAGCAACACAAGGTATGCTTAACTTATCTACAGCAGCAGTTCAAACATTTACTTCCATATCTAATTTAGATCGAGCAGCAAATAGAGCAGCACAAGCCAAATTAGGTATGGCTAGAGCAACTGATTTACTTAACAACAAGGAATTAAGATTAAACGATTTACAACAAAAAGGGTTAGGAACTTCTACAAAAGCAGCAATACTTACAAATGAAATAGCAACTGCAAGAGCAGACTTGGCAATTAAAACTGATAAGGCAAGAATTGAAGAAGGTGCAATGTTAGATATTCAGATGTTATTTGTAGCAAACATTGCAAACGTTATGATTTCATCACTTACAACTATTAAAACATTAAGAGATCTAAATACCTTAGCAACTATTAGAGCAACTATAGCAGAAAATGGATATATAATGAAATTAAAAGGTCTTATAATTGCACAAAAAATGCAAATTATGACATCTAAAGGAGTTATAACTGTAACTAAAGGTATGACATTTAGTGTAAAAGGATTAACATTATCTGTAAGAGGATTAATGTTAGCACTTGGCCCAATAGCATTATTGATTGGTGGGATTACAATAGCAATGCAAGCATATGAAGAAAATTGGGGAGGATTAAAAGATAAATTACAAGGAGCATTACCATTTCTTAAGGAAACTAATTCTGATCTTGATGAAGCAGCAACCATATTAGAAAATGATAGAGTTAATTTAGGAGGTTATAATGATGAATTAGATAGACTTACTGGAAAACTTAATGCAATATCAGAACCTCATAAAAATTATTTGAAAATGATGGCAGAGGCATCAATAAAGTTAGGTAATAATAAAGATCTAGCCAAACAATATGCAGATCAATTAGTGAGAATACGTACAGAAGGAGGTTCAGGGGGTTTTAGTGCGCCCTCCGTTGGAGGAGGGCAACCAACAGTTTCAGGGGTACAAGGAGTATCCTCAACTTTTGGAGATAGAGAAACACAAACAGTTCCATCACAGATAATACAAGAACAAACTACAGTACAAAACATAATTAGTTTAGGTAGAAGGGAAAAGAAGATATCAAAACAGGCAACACCAAGTGAATTTAAATTTGCAGGTGCTACAGGTATTGGTGCATTTGGAGGAGAATCATTAGATATGTCTCCTCACCCATTTGGAACTGATAGACAAAAAAAGATATTTAGATTTTTACCTAAAGAAGAACAATTAAAACTCACAATAGATTTAATGAAATTATATAATGAAGGAGGGTCAGTAGAAATGGTTTTTGCTGCAAGTTCACTTATAGATACTATTCAATCTACACCAGATAAACCTAAAATAAAAAGTATAGAAGAAGAATTAAAAAATATACTTGATGAAGATGCAGGATTTTTTGCAGATGAATCAGTATTGGCAATATCTAAAATAAGAAAAGTTGGTGCTAAGGATCAAGAATTTAGATTTGGTATTGATATAGCAGAAAGAAGGGGTATAGATGCAGATTCTAATAGAGGAATAGTATTAAATAAAACAGGTATAGATATTGGCCCAATAGGAGATTTAGTAGATGTAAATGAAGGTATTAGATTAGCAAATTTAGAAACAACTTTATCACAATTTAGAAATACTACAGGTGGTAAAACAGATTCATTATTAAGTTCTATACATGAAGCAGGCAGAACATTCAGGCAAGAAGCATTAAGAGATGAAATGACAGGTAAAGGATCATTTGGTGGTAGATCATTCTTCAAATCAACAGGAGCAACAGCAGCATATCAAGTACCTAGAGGATCTATAAAAACAAGTGCAGAGAATAGAAGGCGATTAGACATACGAGATGCTAATACAAACCTATTGCGATTCGGAGGAAGATTACGAGAAGGAATGACCATAGAAGAAGAAGGAGCAGTAGTAGGAGGATATTCCTCTCCAAGAGAATTTAGTGCAGCAAGCAGGGCAGCAAAATATCAAGGATATCAAGTAGGACAATTATACGCAGCATCATTTGGTATATTGGCTAACTCTAGTATAATGCGTGGAAGAAGTTCAAGAAATTCAGAGTTAGGAAGGGTTACAAGTGCATCAGTAAGTATTAAAAACGCATTGGCTAGTGCAGGATTAGGATTTAAAAACGTAGGATATTTAGATTATGGATATAAAGCAACAGCAGCACAGGCATCAAGAGCAATAGCAGAACATAGTGCAGCAGTATCATATAACAATAACCAATATGCAAAGGCAACACAGATTAACATATTAGAAGGTGGATTTGGATTAGGAGGATTTAGAGGAACTTCAATGGACTTACCATCATTACAAGATAAGGTAACAGCACAAGATGATTTAATGAAATCCATTGGTCTATCAAGAACTGAAGCATTTCAAATAGTAGATACAAGAGGTAGAGGAAGGGAAGAAATAGATGATAGGCTTAAATGGAAAAGTAGATTAAATAGCATATCTACAGGAACAGCAGTATTATGACCTCATTAACTCCAAACTATAATCCAAACCCATTACACCCTAGAATAGTGATAACCAATCTAACAGGAGGTTCAGCATATACTTTTGAGTCTAAGGAATTAAACCCAAGTGGAACTCAGGACTTTCAATTAGAAGCAATGAGGTTACATTTGGGTATAGATGATGATTTTGGATTCCTACAACTAGTTATACATGATCATGATAATGCCTTAGCAGATCTTACAAACGATTCAAGACCTGGATTAATAGGTAGAGAGTTTGGAGTACAGTTATTCTTAGGTAAATCAACAGCAACAGAAAGCAGATGGTTTTATGGAAAGGTTAAAGACTTTACCATAAACAGACCAACAACAGGGGTACAAACCATATCACTAACCTGCGTAGGATGGGGAGTAATACTAAGGGAAAGAATGAGTAGATTGGTAAGAAACCAAGCAAAGACAGCAGACGGTGTAACCCTAGATGATACAGATGATTCAACTAAAATATCTGAGTTAATCCTAGATCTATTCCAAGACAGAGATCACTATATAGATAACAACATATCATTACTATCAGGTATCACAGCACAAACAAGTACCACAGGTAATGGAATAGATGAGCAGGCAACAAGTGGTAAGATAGCAAATGTAAACTTTAACGTAGCATCATTTGCACAAATCATATCCAATTTAGCAGGGGTAGCAAATACAACTTGGCATATAAATGCTGATAGATCACTTGTAATACAGGATCCAGAAGCAAGTGATTCAGGATTTCTATTCACAAATGACTTGGCAAACACAGAGGCAACCACATGGGATAGTACAAAGATAGGATACATATTAAACGCACCATTGGAATGGAAAGATTCCTCAGCAGATATGCTATACAATTTCATTCATGGATTTGGACACTTTGCTCCTGGAGTATCAGTTAGTGAAGTTACCACACCAGATGCAGCAGATAACTTAGATTCAGAATGGCACGCAATACCATTCATACCAACATCAGATAATATCGCCAAAATAGCAATACGTTCTATCAAGACAGGCACACCGACAGCAGATGCCTCAGTACAAATCTGGGGAGATACTGGAGGAAGTGGCCCTGACTCTACTGATGTAAGGTATAAAAAATTATTAAACACAGAGACTCTAAATAAATTGGGAACTACTACACCTGCAAATTGGTTTGAAATCCCTATAAAGCCTAGATTACAAGTTACACCTGAGGAGCAATTATATCTGGTATTTCCTAAGAACGGTACTGCAACAGATACGTTTTCTGTAAACTATACAGCAGGATCAGGAACATATTGGGATAGTACAGATGGTACAACATGGGTATCAAGGGTAGGAAAATCATCTTACAGAATATACGAGGCAAGAACTCTTATCACTACAGTAGAAAACATAGATGCTACTACATTACTACCAGAACCAAGAGAGAGAATATTTCCTATAAGGGCAGATCTAGAAGAACAAACTGTGAGAGAAACTCTATTAGCAGCAGCAGAGGTATTAGGAAAACAGAGAAGAACATATGGAACAGTAACCATATCACCTGTAACATCACGTATACCACTATCAACATTCTGTCAATTAAGAGATGTCAAAACAGGGTTAATGGTAAAGGCAAACATAGTGGGAATAGACTTGGCAGCAGATTCATCAACATTGGGGGTTCAAAGGATAGACTTGTCTTTGGATGCGTATAGAAGATGAGTGACATATCTAGTTTTGTTCGCAGAGGACAAAGCGATTCAGAAACCATTAACAAGTTACAGGCATTAATTACACCTTTAGCATTTGCTGATCCTGAGGCAGATTCCCTAAAGGAACGTGTAATATTATCAAATCCTATACGTAAAAGAACACTTACCTCACTTACAGGATTAGACATTACTAACCCCAGTACAGCAACTCGTGATAGATTTGGATCATCAATAACCATACTACCTGATACTTCTACTCCAACTGCATTTCCTGTAACACCTACCCTAACAGGTACATTAACATTCCCAAACAAGATAAACGGAGCAGGAGCATTATTTACAGGATCACAATACATATCAATACCAGATGATAACCAACTAGACTTAACTCTCCCATTCTTTACAGTAGCATTTTGGTTCAAATCAGATGGTACAAACGAGGGAACTCAAACCATATACAGTAAGGGAGAGTTTGATATTAATAGGGATTACTGTTTAACCTGTGGAGACTATGATACAGATGATTATTCAACAGGTGCAGATACATCAACAGTTCCAGGACTTGAGGTATCAGTAGAGGCAAACTCAGTAGCAGACTTTGATTCAGACTTTGATGCTTCACATGATACTACAACAACAGCAGAAAGGGTAAGGGTAATCATATCAGATGGAACTAACTTGGTAGACAGTACAGTAGACACATTAAACCTATTTGATGGTTCTTGGCACAGTATTATTCTAGTCTCAACTGATAGTGTGGTAGATTACTCCTCAGCAGATTACTCTGATGATTATAACACCTCAGTAACACCTATTATTACGGTATACATGGATAAGGTATCACAGGGAACCATAGACCATAGCACCATTACAGGTGATTTATCAAACACAGAAACAGCAATATTAGGAGCATCAGATACATCATTAACAAACCCACTTATAGCAAACTTGGCTCTATTTGAGTATCAGGGTACCAACTGGGATAGTACGGACATCACAGACTTTCATGATAATGCAAGAATAAGGGTAGGCAATCAAAAGGCAGCGTTCCATTTCATAGGTAATGACAGCACAGAAGATACCCTAGCAAATGTCATATAGTAATGTTTTTATATTACTTCTCAATATGAAATAATAGAGATTATACTTATGGCTTTTGATACTATTACTGGAGCAATCGCTTCAACAGCAACAACCTTTGGTGGAGCAGCACTTAACAAGATTTCTAACTTATTAAACGGAGCAGGTAGTGAAGTAGCAACAATCAATGATGATGATATTAAATTTGTAGATCCAGCAGATTCTACTAAAACTTTACGATTTAATGCAGATGCAATATCCACAAGTACAGATGTTGTATGTTCTGTAAAATCAGATAGTGCAGTTAATCTAGGTAGTGTAGGTACTCACGAGGTATATATACCAGCAGGAGCAATGTACACAGTAACAACAAATGGGGCAGATTATGCAACAAGAGAGTTAGCAACAAATGATATTATGATTTCAAGTTTTGCCTTTGATACAACAACAGCACAAAAGACTCAATTCAACTGGGCAACACCAGCAAACTGGAACGCAGGAACTATTAAATTTAAACTATACTGGACTACTACAGGTGGTTCATCAGCACAAACTGTAGACTTTGATTTGGCAGGAGTATCATTTGCAAATGATAATCCAATGGATACAGCAGTAGGAACAGCACAAAATGTAACAGATACATGGATAGCAGATGATGATTTACACGTTTCAGCATACTCCTCTGCAATTACAATAGCAGGTTCCCCAGTAGCAGGAGAGTTGGTAGTGTTCCAATTAAGCAGAGATGTAGCAGCAGATGATTTGGGGGTAGATGCAGAAGTTGTAGGGGTTTTGGTAGAATACTCTACAGATGCATCTAATTCAAGTTAGTTGTCCTTACCATATTTACAACCTTATTTTGGTCTAAGTAATTCACTTCAAACTGCACAAGCAGGTGGAGCAGGTGGAATAGGTGGCTGGGTAGAACTTGCAAGAACTACGTTAGGAAGTTCAGCAGATACAATAGATGTTTCAAGTTTAGCAGATAAAAGATACTATATGGTTTTAACTAGTAAAGTAGGCACTGCAAACTCAGGATGTTGGCTTAGATTAAATTCAGATACAGGTTCTAATTATGCTTACAGGTCTTCAAATAACGGTGGTACTGATGGAACAGGTGTATCACAAGCCACCTGTGGAGCAGGAACATCAGCAACAGGAAACCCAGCATTCGGTGTTCGATACATTTCAAATTTAGCAACTAAAGAAAAATTAGTAATATCTAATTTCATAGAACAAAACACAGCAGGAGCAGGAACAGCACCAAATCGTAGAGAATTGACAGCAAAATGGGCAAACACCTCAAACGCAGTAAGCACAGTTACAGAACGTAATATAGATTCAGGAGATTATTCTAGTGGCTCAGAAGTTGTCGTACTAGGATGGGATCCAGCAGATACACATACAACTAATTTCTGGGAGGAATTGGCTAGTGTTGAGTTAGGTAGTGATTCATCTTCTAGTGGTAGTTTAGGTAGTCCACAAATGGAAACTGGAACATTTACTGCTAAGAAATATCTATGGGTTCAAGGGTGGATTAAATCATCAACAGATTTTGTCACAAATTTTAATTCAAATTCAAGTAGTATATTTTCACACAGATATAGTGATAACGGTGGATCAGATGGAACATCAATTAATAGTAATAGTGCATGGTTTCATTATGGTGGGGATCAAATGTTTGTTAATGCATTTATTATAAACGATACAAGTAAAGAAAAATTAATGATTAACCATATAGTTTATCGTGGTTCAAGTGGAGCAGGAACAGCTCCACAACGCAGAGAAATAGTTTCAAAATGGGCAAATACATCAGATCAAATCACATCAATACAATTATGGAAAGCTTCTATGACAATATCAGCAGGTTCTACTTTGAAAGTATGGGGTGCGAATTGATGAAAGTTTGTATTAAAGATAATTGTGAGGGTGAATCACTATGTAATACTTGTCATAAGATACAACATGGAGTGATAAACTAATGGCTTGGGGAAAATTAGGTTCTGATACATTAACAGGCACGAATGTAAATATGACAACAGGAGCATTTACACAAAAAAAGTTTATGAATATATTATATTATAGTATTCCAACTTCTTCTATGGCCCCTGTATGGTCTTTTAATAATGATAGTGGAACAGAATACGCAGCAAGAGATTCAAGAAATGGTGCTAGTGATTCTCTAAACACAAGTGGCACAGGACATAATATGGCTCCTGCGATGCCTGATAGTACACCTAGTTTTGTAGTAATGTATCAAAATAATATAGCCACGGAAGAAAAATTAACAATAGCTTTTATTTGTTTTCAAAATACAGCAGGTGCTGGTTCAGCCCCTCAACGTGTTGAATTTACAGGGAAATATACTGAAACAACTAATCCCATTACAGATATGGATGTTACAGCAAATACAAGTACATTTGCAATCGATTCAAATCTTTCAGCATTTGGAACTGATTAATCATGTCTACTAACATGGATTATTGGGAAGGAAAAAATCAAGGGGATTATTATCTATGTGACAGATGTAACGTATCTAAACTATCTCACTATGAATATGAGGGTAATTACAACCCAGACAACAACAATAGATACTGTACAGAGTGTGTCAATTATATCATAATTAGAAAGTGGAAATGTAATAATTGTGAATCTAGTGGTACTATGAGACATGAAAGAATACTTCCTAAAGTATGTTGTGAGGAGAATGTAATATGGTTAAAGTAGAAAGAGAGGACTTTGAAGAATCATTTATGGTAACTCTAAAATTTACTAACGGTAATCAAGGTCAAGAAATTCAAGTATATGCTTGGGAAGCAGATGCAATAGAAGCATCATTAAAGACTCTACCATTAGCAGCAGTAATGGGATTTTATAACAAATCTGGAAAGAAAGTTATCAAGGAGTGGTAGATATGTCTTTGCAGACAGAATTATACAAGACTCTCTGTGCAGTAGATGGTATAAACCCAGATGCATTATCTATACAATATGAGGGTGGAAACGAACATATTTGGAGTACAACTAACAAATGGACTCTATCATTATGGAATGAAAATGAGGTACAACTAAAGGGGAATAACATTATAGACCAGGTGGAACAATTAGAAAAGGAATTGGCAGATGATATTATTAATGGAACAAATAAAGCAGTAGTACCAAAGGGATTAGTCTGTACTGATAATATTATCACAAACATTGGATTAACAGAATCAGCAAAAAGAGATTCAGGAGAGGTATCAACATCACTAACACATAATTCTATAGGAACAGGAACTACAACACCTACCGTATCTGATACAGATCTACAAACAGAAGATACAGGAGGATCATACGCTAGACTAGGATATGCAGCAAGTGGACAGAGAAAAGTATCAAACCAAACAGGAAAATATGGTATGTTATGGGATGATAGTAAGGTATCAGCAGTACCTATATCAATAACAGAATCAGGTGTACATTGGAATGTCTCAACAGGAAATACAATGCACGCAAGAGTTACATTTACTGCTTTCTCTATGACCACAGGTGATCTATTTGTAACTCAAATTAACGAGTTACATCAAAACGGATAATAGTTATATATCATTGTTAGTAACAAACAATATATGCCAAGAGGTAAACAGTCAGGGATATCATATGGTCAGAGAACCAAGCAGAAGGGCCAGTCAGACCTAGCACAACTCATAAGTCTAAAAAGGTATTTAAAGGATAGGTTTCATATGGATTTCAAGAGGGAATGGTATGTCGGATTTGACAAGGAATATGGATACTTGTGCAGAATTAGTGAGAGTGTTGGTAGAAAAGAACTCCAACGATTTAAGTGGAAAAACCCTGACCTCATATGCTGCGATAAGCAGTATGGAGTTATTATCGTTGAGCTTGACGGTGCAATCCACGATAGAAAGGTTGCAAAAACAGAAGCAAGAAATGAACTCTTTAGAGGAGGAGGCATCAAACTTGTTGTCCTCAACATTGCAGATATTAAAGAGTGCAATGAAACAATTATAGAAAGGCTAGAGTGTGAGATGCTACATATAGTGGGAACTCCTTGTAAAACTTTATAAGGTACTGTACGGTAAAGTACGTTGTGTCTAGGGTTTGTCATGGTGTATGTCATAGATATAAAAGTAAAAAAAGGATAAGACCTGTCTATGATAACCATAGACGTTGTACCAAATGTGAGATTCTATTTGACAAGGAGACAATAAAATGTCCTTGCTGTTCATGTATCACAAGGAGCAGACCAGCAAAACATATAAAGCCCAGTATGCGCATAGATGTATGAAATGCAATACATACGTTCCAAAATGCTATGAACTTGATTTTTTACGATTCAAAGAGATTCATGGTAAGCACACCTCAAGGGAGATATGCTATTTAATCAGGGAGTCATTACAATGAAAGAATATATAAAGGATGGTGAAACCTTTAGACTATTAAAACTTGAGGAACTTCGACCACTAGATGAGGAGAAAAAAGACGTTTTACTGCAAACAATAGTAGCAGGCAGTTCGGAAATCGAACACTATCCAACGAATATCATATTCAAATGTGCCAACTGTACAAATGAAAAACAGTTTGACTATGCAGATTTAGAACCAGATGTTAGTGATTGGAGAGATTTGCCAACCAGATTCAAATGTGACAGGTGTAACATTGATATGTATACAAAGCAGATAAACAAAGGACAATTACGTAAGATACTAATGACAGAGCAGGGAGCAGAAAATCCCATAAACCTAACAGGATTCATTTATGGTGATAACATTAACTGTATATCTCCAGGAATACAATTAAACCTACAAGGTATATTACGGAGTAGAAAGAAAACAGTAAAGGACTTGACATTTTACAGATTCTTTGATGTTACAAAATTTATACCAACAAATGACAAACCTGTATTACCAAGTGAGGAGGAGATTGTAACATTTAAGGAAATGAATAAGGATAGATTGATACAATCATTTGCTCCACATATTAGAAATATGCATACCATCAAAGAAGGACTATTACTATGTTGTTTAGGGGGGGTTGAAGGCAAATATAGTAGAGGAGATATTAACGCATTGCTACTGGGAGATCCATCTGTAGCCAAGACACAGTTGCTAAAATTTGTTACAAGTATTGTAAAGAAATCAGACTTTGTATCAGGCAAATCAGCAAGTGGAGCTGGTCTATTTGGAGGAGTAGACAATCTAGCAGACGGTACACGAATAGGAAAGCCAGGATCAGTTACACTGTGTAATGGAGGAGTAGCCTGTATAGACGAGATGGAGAAGATGAATCCAGCAGATCGTACATATGCTCATGAGGTCATGGAGTCTCAAACCTTTTCCCTACGTAAAATAGGTATTGACATTACTTGGCCAGTTAAGGTCAGTATCATTGGTGCTGCAAATCCTAAAAAATCCAGATGGACTACTGAACTATCCATAAAGGAGAACGTTACAATGCCTGATTCCTTACTGAGTAGATTCGGATTGATATTTCTAATAAGGGATATTCCAAACAAGGAGGAGGATTTACTTATAGCACAACATATTGCAAAGGTAAGAAGGGGAGAGATAGAGCCTGATTTGACAACAGATGATTTAATGAAGTTCATAAACTATGCCAAAACCATATCACCTGTAGAAAGTGAGGAAGCCTCTAAGGTACTAACAGATTGGTGGGGCAGTCTAAGGGAGGTCACACAAATGGATGGAGCAATAGCAATAGACTATAGAACCATAGAGGATCTACACAGACTTACAGAGGCATATGCAAGAATGGATTTATCTGAGGTTGCTACCATAAATCATGCTAAAAAGGCAATTAAAATATTAAATGATTCCCTACACACGCTAGGAATGGATACTCCAGGACAGAAAAATGATAGTGTACTTGACTCCATGACAAAGACACAGTTCTTTGAGTATACCTTTAAGGAACCAAGAACTATGGTTAAAGGTGTGGCACTACTCACTACAAAACCACATTGGTTCAATGATTTCTCAGCAGAGAAAATGATTGTAGACTTTCATGCATCAGGTAGACTATTAGAATCTGGAGGAGAATACCAATGGGTATAGGATTCAAACATCTAAAGGACAACTGTATGGGATACAAGACTCATTGGTGGAGGGCAATGTCCATGAGTGTTGCACTATTCATACACGCTTGGATACCTGATATGTTTCCAACTTATGCCTCAGACAAGATGAGGGGTAAATAATGGGTTTAACATTCTTTGATCTGTTTGCAGGTGTAGGAGGGTTTAGATTAGGTATGGAGAAAGCAGGACATACTTGTGTAGGAAGTTGTGAATGGGATAAATATTCCAGAGAAACATATAAAAAGAACTTTGGATCATATCCAGAGTATGATGATGCCAAAGATTTGCACCCACAATCACTCCCACACTTTGATGTGCTTTGTGCAGGATTCCCTTGCCAAGCTTTTAGTATCGCAGGAAAACGATTGGGATTTGAAGATACCAGAGGCACTATCTTTTTTGAAATTGCTCGGATTGCAAAAGAAAAAAGACCATCTTATCTATTCCTTGAAAACGTTAAAGGGTTACTCTCTCACGACAAAGGGAGAACCTTTAGTACAATCATCTCCACGCTTGATGAAATGGGGTATGATGCAGAATGGCAAGTGCTTAACAGCAAATATTTCGTTCCACAAAACAGGGAACGTATCTTCATTATCGGACATCTTAGAGGAGAACGTACCAGAAAAGTATTTCCTATCGGACAAGTCGGTAAAGTCAATGATAGAAAAATCAAAAAAATATTAGGATATTCTCAATGTGGATCAATATATGATTCAGATGGATTATTTCCTACTTTATCTGCTTGTACTCATGGTTATGCTTTAGGTAACATTGTTATTCCAACTCTTACTGTAAACAGAGAAACCAAGAGACAAAATGGTAGAAGATTTAAAGAAAATGGAGAACCTGCATTTACTGTAACCACTCAGGATAGACACGGTATATTTGACGGAAAAAGAACCCTAGTTCAAGTAGGGAACATAGATACCAAAGGACATAATTCCTTATGGGGTAGAGTGTATGATCCAGAGGGAATAGCACCAAATCTTAATGCAAACGGTGGAGGACATGGAGCAAAGACAGGACTTTACAGTATTGATTCCAGGATAAGAAAACTGACTCCAACAGAATGTGAGAGGTTGCAGGGATTCCCTGACGGATGGACATCAGGAGTATCAGACACTCAAAGGTATAAACAAATGGGAAATGCAGTTACAGTTCCAGTAGTGGAATATATAGCAAAGGAGTTTAGACTTGGGTAAACTCTCTGATGCAATAAAAGAGTACAAGATATCACCGATTGGATCTCCAGCAGAAAGAGAAGCAAAGGAAATCATTAGTGGTATAGTAGAGTCTGAATGGTGGGATACTAATGTAGGAAAAGAGTTCAAGTGGCCCAAGAAATATAAAAAATATAAACAGTTTGAGTACAGTAAAGAACAGGGTTACACAACAATAGGTAACTGGCTTGTGCCTAAATGGGATTATGACTCCACTGTACGTTTATTAACTAAGTGGCAAGAATCTAGTTAATGCGTAATTTAAGTGTTGCTGCACTTCAAGAAAGATTTGACAACCATCAGAAACTTCACAGGTTTGAAGTTGATGCGTTGTTTCCAGGATATAAATTTACAGAGATTCAATATAGATATTTAGAGATAGGGATAAGACATCAGTTCATATACGACATTGAAACCTCAGACTTTGATCCAGAACAGAACTTTATCATATGTTATGTAGGGATTCTAAGGGATATAGTAACAGGAAAGACAGAACACGTACAGGACTCTATATCCAAAAAGGACATTAGTAAGGCAGTACACGAACAAACATTTAACTTTGATTGCAGATTACTGCAAACCCTATCATGGAACATGAAACAAGCACATCACGTTATAGGACACTATTCCACAAAGTTTGATAATCCATACTTTAGATCAAGATGTCTATTCACTAAACAAGAGGAGTTAATACCTCACTATGGCTATCAGTTCTATGGTGATACATGGCGTATGATGAAAACTACCATGAAAGCCAAACGTAACACTTTGAAGAACTTTATCAGACAAACGACAGGTAATGACGAGAAAACCTTTGTGGATTTAAAGTATTGGTACATAACACACTTTAAAGATCACAAGTTATGGCAGAAAAGTATGAATTATATTATCGATCATTGTGTGAAAGATGTAAAAATGACATATGAAGGGCTATTAAAAGCTGAATTATTCAACAATATTGGTAGGGCTAAAGCATGAAAGGATTATGTCAATGTTGTTTCTCCAGTAATGAGTTAATTACTTTAAGTGAGTGTGGAGTACCAAACTGTGAGTCATGTTCAGACAGGGAAAGATGTAAATGCACTTCCACATAGAGGAGAATGAAGATGCGTTTGGAGAATATCATAGCCATGACGGTACTACAGATGTATATCTAGGAGGACATTTAACAGAATGGGCATTATACGACACTATAGTTCACGAAGAATTACACAGAGTAATAGAGGAGAATTGTCCTGATGTCACAACAGAGAAACAAGACCATTGGGTAATACAGAGGTTATGCTTTTAAAGGATTTTTTGGTAAAATGGGAGAAGAAACTGACACTCTCATTGGGCTTTCTAGTGATTACTCATGTGGCCCAAATTCCTCATTTCCTATGGGGTGGAGATGCTCTAATAGTATCAGGAATGGTATACAACGTGAACCCAGTTCTGGACTTTGTGCTTTATGGTATAGACTTGATAGAAATTCCTGCAATCATTGTAGTGGTTGTATCTTTCGTGAGTCGTTTGAGGAGTGAGCAATAAGAATTATGTCAAGGGAAGGAACTTTGAATATAGGATCGTCAAGTGGCTCGTTAATAAAGGCTACTATGTGGTTCGATCATACGCGAGCAAAGGAACATTCGATCTGGTTGGCGTGCCTCCTAGACATTCCAGGCTTTCTGGAGCGCTGCTCATACAAGCAAAATACTCAAAGAAGGGTAAAGGTTACATACATCCTGAAGAAAAGACCAGACTGGCAGCAGCAACTAGACAATACAAAGGCCATTGTTGCATCGTTTATAACGAGAAGCGAAAACTTAAATGGAAGTTAGTGGATCCTTATTATTATAATGCCAAACAAACCAAAACATGAACATAGTGATAGAGACGAGATATTCACGCCTGAAAGTATTGTAAAAGAACTCATAAACACTATACCTTATGATGATGAGGATATTTGGTGTGATCCTTGTTATGGTAAAGGGGTGTTTTATAATAATTTTCCTGTGGGTGATTTGAATAAAGATTACTTTGAGATTAATATGGGTAAAGATTTTCTCAAATCAAATGATAAGTGGGATTGGGTGGTTACAAATATTCCATTTTCGCAACCAAAAGAGTTTATTTTTAAGATGGCTGAATCATGTGTTAAAGGATTTGGAATACTATGTTTAGCTAATTCTATGACAGCCACAAGATTGAAGAAACTAGAAGAGATGGGGTTATACATACATTCAATGAAAGTTATTTATATACGTGAATGGGGATTTGGTTATAGAACTGATTTTTATGTTTTTACAAAATCGCCCATAAATAATATGGGAACAATTATATACTAATTAATATTACTCCATACCATGTCAGAGGAAAGAAACTTTATAGACAAAACAACCTCACTAAAAACAGTAGAGAGGGTAAAGTTTAGTCTAAAGAATTTCAGCAAGGGTTCAAAGATAGAGATATCATGGGCCTTTAATCCTGAAGATCCTATGCACATTGACCAATTCCTAGAGTTAGATCCAGACAAGAACAACATCTTAACTGCTCTAAAGGGATTCAAGGCAATGGCAGAGACTACACTTGGTGTGAAAATCTTACAAGACGATGAGTAACACTTTTATTCCTTTTTTTATTATTATATTACAATGAAACTTACCAAAGACAGATTCACCAACTGGGAAGATATAGATGAGGATTATGACATTCTATTAGATGATGAATTAATCATAAGTATAAAACCAGAAGAAAGGAGTAGGGATATAGCAGATTACATACTGTTAATTCAGGAAAAAGCAGAAAAATATGATTTTACGGTGGGTAATAAATAATGGATAGAAGATGCAAGATAAAGATATGTGCCTATGGCTCATGCAGGGTAGAATTTTATGGTAAAGGAACTCCTGGAGCAGGGATGCAATTATACTGTTTACCACATAGAGCAGTAGTTAGAAAGGCCACACATAAAAGATATAGAGAGAGAATCAAAGGCGAGATAGCAAAACGTAATGCTGCATACAGAGCAAGAAAACGTTTAAATAAAGCAAATATTAACACTATACAATGATTGGAAAAGAAAAGGGTGCTGAAGATAAGTGTCCTTCCTGTAAAGGAACTTTGGTATGCAGAGAAGTTGAATACAAAGGGGAATCAAAACTTCAATGGCAATACAAAGATAAAGAAGTGGCTCATTTTAGTTACGACTTTAAGACAGGAAAAACAGCTTGTAAGGAATCTTCCGATGTTCCAAAGACAAGCAATTCTTCAGTAGCCACAGATACATTGAATCTTGACAAGATATCAATACCAGGTGATCAGATAGCCTCAATCACAAGTGCCACAGTAGAGGGTGTAGAACGTATGTTAATCGTACTTGCTGCAACTCAAAAGGTATGTGGAAACGTAGGCATTACTCACCCAGCAACGATTGGTATGATATTCAATCAAGTGTGTGAAAACAGACGAGATACTGTATAAAAGTTTAGATAACTTTATATACTATTTCTACTTTTTTCTTTATATAGTGTCAGAACGCAGAGATTTAATAGATGCAATTTCAAAAATATCAGATGGGTTGGATAAGGAATTAAAACCACTTATACAAAAACTGGCTAAAAACATAGGGGATAATATAAAACACCCTGAGATTATAAATATGTGTAAGATCTTGGGTATTGCTGATCCTGAACTTAAAGATGTGTCAAGCATACTACAAAGGCTACGAAAGACTCATAATTGGTCATTTAGTAGAAATAGTGTTATACGCTGTGTACAGGTAGAGTATAAAAGGGATTATGATGGTGTAGAAAAGAAGGAAGGATATGAAAACCCTGTAAGGATAAACGATAACATGATCTCAGAGGAGAACTTTGAGAAGATTGAATCATTGCTAAAGAAATACAAGAAAAGCATAACACCTGCAAAGGATATTATAACTAAAGCACGCAAGGAGGACATGGAGAACTATACATGGAAGTGTCATGTTGCAAACGAGCTGGCCCTGCTTGCAATCAAGATGGAGAATGATCACGAGACAAAACACCAGGAAGAATTATGTAAAGAGTATGCAAAGCGTGCCAAAATGGTTAGGGATTCAAGATTCGCCACAGATGCTAATAGTTATGAGGCTATCATACTGGCCTGCAATTCCACACAAAGTCTAAAGAACAGTATAAAAGGTGAGTGGGAGTTTAAAACAGTATGGGAAGTTAAAAATGATGAGGATAAATGTAGGGAATGTATAAGGGATCAATGCAGAGCAACCAACTGTAACCATGAATGTCACAGGGTAGTTAGACCAATGACCACCAAAGGTCTAAAGTATGCCATTAAAACCAACAAGGATCTAGCAGATCTTGATAATCACGTTAAAAGACTTACGACAATAGACAACGACATATGCAGGATAGGCAAGATGTTACTTGAGAATCCAAAGACCAAGAAACTGTTAGGATCAACTGATATTAAAAAACTGATATTCTCACATATAGACAAGGATGAGTGTCTGCAATGTGACTTGTGGATAGAAAAACACCCAAATTTCTATGAGGACTTAAAGTAAGTTTTAAATAGTATGAGTGTGTATAGGGAATTATGACCAAAGACTTTCACACCTGTGAGGAATGTTTTGATGGGATCACCAAAGAGATTATGAGTAAATTTACAGGATGTAAATGTCCTGCTTGTATGTCTTTACTAAACATGGCCTTTAACGTAGTACCTCCAAATAAAGAGGGGGGGGAGGGTAAAACTAAATGCCTCAACGGTAAATGTGCTGCCAATACTGATTGGTAATAAATAAAAAAAATTTCTACGTACTATATAACTATTAGTGTTTTCCTGGAATTTTTATGATATATAAAGGTTACTCATATATAACATTTTTGTATGGATAGTTTGCATACTATCATTAGTATTCATACTATCTTTTACTTTGTGGATTTTAACAAATTCTTGATTTAGATATGCAAAAATTTAGTATATAAAGCCCAAACCCTATTTAAAGACCACTAAAACACCTCTTTATATACTCTAATCATTGCACAATATAGTTTAAAACCTAATTTAAATGTTTAAAAAAATATAGCTTTATATGGGTGGTTTTACCTTAGCTAACGTAGAGCCGAATATTATTTTAAATTATTTCAGAAATTAAAAAAGGTCCAGGATTTTAAAAATCGTGCAAAATTCTAAACGATTTGATTTTATTTACTGCTATTTCGTTATTACCTTGTAATACTTCAGATAGAATGTTTAAAATAAATTCCTTATCTTCTTGATTCAATTTTAATTAATTCCCTTAGTTTTTGTTTGTTGTTTTTACCATGTACATAGAAAGATTTAATTTTATTTGAAAATGTAAAACATGAATCACACTTATTTTTTAAACAAGATGTACCGTTTTTACTAGAATCACAATTTGATTTATTTTTAGTTAAAACTATTTGAGATAATTGTATTTTATATTTATTGCAAAAATCAATAAAAAACTGATTTGGCTTTATTGGTGTGCTAAACATAATATTCAAATTTCCAGGAATTTTATGTTTTGGAATGTATGAAAATAAATAGTCTAATTTATCCATGAAACTATATAGATATAGAGTTATTTTAATATTCCTATATTCTATATAGTTCGTATAGATAACACTATTATAATTATTAATTTATTATAGTATTATGAAAAATCACATAACAAAAACGGGTATAGAACTTGAAGGTTTATGGAATCATAGACCAGATAATTTCAAAGAAGATGGGTCAGTATCTTTTAATGATGAATGTGATGGTGATTGTAGAGATAATTGTGAATGTTCAGATAATTGCGAATGTGATATGTGTAGAGCTTGCCATGGTTGTGAAAACAATCCTGATTATTGTGAATGTGATGATTGTTTAATTTGTGCTGGTTGTGAATGTTCTTTAGATTTTTGTGATTGTGAAATAAATTACAAACGTTTAGAAAGTTGTAATAAACCAAAATCTGAATGTAATGGGAATAATATATTTTGTGATGATTGTAAAGATTTTTGTAATGATAAATTTAGAGATAATCAAATTATTAGTAGAGATTGTACTTTAGGACATGGCACTTTTAACAACTGTTCATGGGAATGTGAATGTTATTGTGAATGTGATTGTGATTGTACAAAAGGAGGAGAACTAGCAAGTAAACCACTAGATAAGACAGAAATTAAGGATTTTATTAAAGATAATTATCCTGATGAAGTTAATTCTAGTTGTGGTTTACATGTACATTTATCCTTTAATGATGATAAGCGTGATGTTCATATTTTAGCAACAAAAGAGTTTAATGATTACTTTGTAAAATCTATGGAAAATTGGGCAATAGATAGAAAATTAAATAATCCTTCACGATTTTATCATAGATTAAAAGGCGACCAAAGCTACTGTAAAAGGGAATTTAAGGGATATAGTCAATTAAAAAATTCAGATGATAGATATACTCAAATCAATTTTTGTAGTTATGCAAAATTTAATACAGTAGAGTTTAGACTTGCGACAATGTTTGATAACAATGATATATCAGTTGAATATGTGGATAAATTACATGCGATAGTAAATGATTATTTATCCAAAAATAAACCTAAAGTATATGAATTTAATCTTAAAATAAACAAATCTACATCAATCTATTTAAAATTGAATATGGTTAAATCAGGTTTAAGGATATTTGTTAAAACATTTGGAATTGAAGATGAAGTTAAAAATAAAGATTATTCAAATTATGACAAGTTTAGTTTATACTCTAATCATAGAGAAATATTTAGATTAAACACAAATTTAACATCATTGATAGATGTTGAAGATAATACCAATTACACATTTTTAAGATTAAAAGGTTCATCAAATGGCAAATCTATGATAATAAAGGGCATGTTTAGTAAACAAGATATTGAGTTTTATATGTCAAGAATAATATCGGGTTTACCCTCATTGTTAAGGGATATCAAGGGAAATAAAATAATATGTGTGTAATCAGTATAATAGAGAATAAGAATCAAATTCCAAGTAATACTATGGTTGATAAAATGTATAAAGAAAATCCTCATTATTCAGGAATTGCTTATTTTAATGAAAATGCAAAACAAATCTATTACAAAAAAGGTATTGAAGCAAAAGAGATTAAAAAAATAATGAAAAAAGCAAAACACAACAAAAACATAATTCAGCATTATAGAATAGCCTCGCATGGGTCAGCTACTAACAAACTATTGAATCATTGTTTTGTCATTGAAAACGGATATAAAAACAGATTAGAAGGTATAACAAATTCAGATGTATTATTTCATAATGGCACGTTAGATATGGCAGAATTAAAGGATATGGCTAAGAAAATCATGGTAAATAATCCTAATGCTATATTTCCTAAAGGTGAACTAAGCGATACTTATCTATTATCATTTATCTTATCTCATGTTGATTATAGTATACTTGAATTATTTACAGATGGTAACAAGTTTACAATTATGAATGGTAAAACGGGTAAAATAACTAAATACGGTTCATGGTATGATGTTAAAGATGGTAAAAATATTCTAAACTGTTCTAATGATTATTTTACACATGACTATACATTTAATACTAATGATTACACATTTGGCACGCCTTATGATAAATATCAAATGTTTGATAAAGACGAAAAAAAGGAAATTAAACGATTATTAAAGATATATACACATATAACAGAAAATGACATACATGATTTCTTAGATATGGGATATGATTTAT
>JGI24914J38485_100288_pt1 | contig 37607 bp, 51 predicted proteins | sample LinPfosmplate2_FD_38485 | JGI IMG/M metagenome (IMG submission 38485) | reverse complement strand
CCCGATCCAAGCCACTTGAGCAATCCGCGAGTCTTGTAAGGCGTGCCACTTCCGGCTTCGGCCTGACGGTCTTGAGCGGAGCAGAATGCACTTTCGATTGAACGCTTGACGTTGCGAACAGCTTTGGACTCGGCATTGGCGAATTCTGACGCGACTCCTGCGGTGTCAACGAGTTGCTGAATGTCGGAAACCTGAAAGGTGTCGCGAAACTTCTGGACATAATTTCCAAGTCTAGCGCGATCCTCGGCTTGATTCTTAAATGACTGAACATCAACACCTTCCCCGATTCCCGAAAAATCAGGCGTGCTTAATTTATCTGCCTGCCATTCGACGAATGTGCTAGTTGCGTTACCCTTTTTCATCATGCTGACCAGGGGACTAGCCTCCGGTTCTAACACGGTGATAATGTCTAAAATCTGCTCGCGATTGCCAGCAGTGTTATATGATGTACTTGATGCCATCTAATGTATCCTCCTTGAGTTTTTAAATTATGCGGTTGCCCGCTTGAGTTTAAGATAGTGTTGGTAGTCTCCCATGTCCCCGGACTTATCAAATTTTGCCTTGGCCGATTCCAATGCTTTCTTTCGTTGCGAGTTCTCAGTCCTTGGCTTGGCACTTCCTGCTTCGACTGAAGCTACGGGAGCCTTGGGCTTTGGTTTCGGTTTACTCGAATTGACCTGGCGTGCTTGGAGTGCTTTCATTCCCTCAATCATCAAGCCGACTGCAAAGTTGCCGTTGGGCAAATGCTCGACTAGTGGTTGATAAAGTGGGTTACTCTTCACCTGCATGAACAACTTGTAGTCCTCCGATTCTCCATCACTTAGGAAGTCGAATGTTTGGATTGCGTGCTGATCACTTTGCGTACGTTCCTCGATCCATTTCTGTCTCGCGGGTGCGTCCTTACGGAGAACCTTACGAGCGTTTGCTCGAATTCTACGAAGGTCGGCTTTGGTATAGGTTTTATCCCCATCCTTGGCTACGTACTCGTCCCCGTTATCGTCGTACTCACTTTCATTCTCCAACCCTTCTTCAGCCCATTCGATGAGCGTGGTTAGGTTTTCGACTTCTTTAGTGAGTGCTTGGACATCGTTAACGTTGTGCAGTGCATTGTCTTTCAAGAACGAAGGACTCTCGTTGTTGGCAGGTTCGGGCTTTGCTTGGGCTTGCGCTTGTAGCTCTGCATTCTCCTGTGCTAATGCTTTCTTCTGTGCGGTCAGATCGCCAAAGCGTTTGACTGCACTTAGGGAAAGCTTCTTTGCGAGTTCCTTGGTTTCCTCTTCGGACAATGAGTCCAGGTCTATATTTAACTTATTAGAAAGAACAGTGTTCGGTTCGGTGGCTTCGGTTTGATCCGATTCTTCCGGTTCCTCAGTAGACTGTGTTTCCTCCGGTTCCTCAGACTCTTCAGCTAGATCAGAAGGTTCTGTTTCCTCTTCGGGTGATTCGGGTTGCTCTTCCTCAGACTGAGCTTTCAGCAGATTTGCTGCATACTCGGCCATTGTTAGATTCCCCTCTTCGGGCGTTACACTACTCTCAGCTTCTTTTTCAGAGGTAGCGACTTCGGCTTCGATTGATTCGACTGTCATGTTTACTAGCGCTTTTTTCGCTGTTACAAATTGTAAGGCATATTACCTTACAGGACAATTAAAAACAAAAAACCCCCTGCGAGTTGGCGGGACTCGCAAGGGGTAAGCATGAACATCCCCATGTTTGCAAAAAGTTTACAGTCGGTAAAAGGTATCGAGTTCTTCGTCTATTGCTTCGAGTTTTCCGCAGAGCATATAGTGTCGGTTCGTACACTCGATGACCTCCTTGACTTGGAGTTGGCGAATTACTTCTTCACGCATGGATTCGCGCATCTCGATGTACTTTAAAAAATTTGGTTCACCCTTCAAGAAGCTTAATGCTTGGATCGCTTCTTCCGGGTCAATTTCGTGGTAGGTCTTTTTTTTACGGGGCATATTGTTTTCTCCTTGGTTTACCACTTTACCTTGTTGGCCCAGTAGGCAGCCGAAGTTTTACCTTTAGCGATATTCTTAGAATGCCGAGCTTTGAAGGATGCTCGTTTTTTCTTCATCGTCTGTCCTTCACCCGCTTTGGGTTTACCCGCAGTCGATGCACCTTGTTGGCCAAATCGAATCATACGGTCATTGCCGTTGTCCTTGATCAGAACGACATGGGATTTCTTGGGATGCTTTGGGGTACGCTTTGGTTTATTATACCCACTGAACCTTTCGCCACGGTATTCAACACTCACCGTCTCTTCAGCATCTTTTTCTTTTTCACTGGCATCTTCTTCCGTGCCATTGCTTTTGCTTTCTTAGAAGGTCTTCCAACCTTTGATCCGTATGTATTTTTCCCGTAGGGTGCCATGATGTTTCCTATGATGCGCTTGGGGTTTCCCCAAACTGTGTTGGTGCGGCTCCGAGTCTGCCAATCTGAGCATTCTGTTTCTGAGTCACTTGCATCTGTCTTTGTTGCAGGTAATTCTGAATACGCTCTTGCAAGGCAGGATCTTGTTGAACCTTTTGCGTGACGTCGGGTTGTTGTAACCACTGTTGAAATACTTGGAGCTTCATTTCGTGAGCGTCATTTGGACGGACATTTGGAGGCACTCCCGCATATATCTCCGCAATGGTTTGACGCTCTTCCTCAACTGCTTTTTGTGATGCAGTCTCTTTTGGAATCATTATGCTCTCCGCAGCACCAGGTAGGATTTGTCCAACTGCGATTTGTAAAAGTCTCTCTGTATCAAGCGTGCCGTTCTTGTCCAACATCCCACCTAACTCAGCAATTGATTTTACACGGTCAAGCATTTGGGCGGGATCTTGAGAAGCCGCATCGAATTGTAATGAAAAGTCAAAGCGTTCACCTGGGTTGCCCTTGGAAAACTTCTGCAAGTCCTGCATTCCCGTAACCCGAAAGAATTCCTCATCGGGACCATACTGTTGATACAAGCTAAAGATTTGATCAAGGACTTGGCGGAGGTGAGAGAATACTTTATCGATGATATGCTGCTGCTTCATCTGTGCTTCAACCGGATCAACGCCTGGACCATTCCTTCCGAAGTATCGGTTCACCTGTTCTTGGATATACCTGCGGAGTTCTACGTTTACCACTGATCCTCGACCTGGTGGGATGGCGGCAAAACGAACCTCACCAGGAGTGCGATAAGGAACCCTTACACCCGGACCCCACTTTGAAACTGAACGTCCAAGTGGATGCTCGATTGGTGGAAGCGTAGTCAAAGACTGAGCGTCTATTGCTGAGTCTACTTCTACCTTCAAAGCCTGTTGATCGGGTTCCGCAATGGTCGGTATTGAACGGGACGAATAAAGTCGCTTTGAGGTGCGTTCCCATGTGGTAACCGTGAACGGATACTTGCCATGCGCATAGTCCATTAATTGATGCTTTGCATATGTCTCAGTCACACTGGCATGAAAGATCGTGCAGTAGATTCCAGGAATGTTGTCCTCATCTAAAAGTCTTTGGTAGCAATAGACAATTTTGACGTACTGGTCATCGGAGTGAACGAATTCGTCTTGCTCGCGAATATTGTAAAGGTTGTCCTCGGCCTCGGCATTGTTCGCAAGCTCAACTACTTCTTCGACAAATTTCTTATCCCATCCCTCAGTGTTGATCTTTGAACGAATCTGTTCGGGCGTCATGTTCACGATATGAAAAACATAGGGAGCCTCTTGCGGATCAATGGTATAGTTCGGCCAAAAGACATCCTCGTCAGGGGCAAGTGCTTTTATCTTGGGGCGGCTAATGACTTCTCGCGTCACTGGAACAGTAGTCTCACCGTCTTTTCTGAGTTCTCGGAGCATTGCCCTACCCTTAGTCTTAGACACCCCAAATTGCTCCTTGAGGGCATCGCTTAACTCATCGTCCATCGATCCGTCTTGGATGACTTCCGCAATGGATGGCAACGCTTGGGCTATTTCTTGAAGCCTTATGGTCTGCTGCTGCTTCAACTCTTGCTGATCGTAGTAACAGTAAGTTACAGTCATCCCTTTCTCAAAGAGATGATTCATTGAAAGTTCCATCTCAGAGTAGAACTCTGTCATCTTCGTGTTGATGAGCCAACGAAGGAAGTTGCTAATTACGGCTGAACGCTCAACATCGTTTGATTCGGTTGGGGTAGCCACAATGTGCGCACGTCGTATGGCGTTCATCACCATCGCAACATTACAGTTGATGATCTCGTCGGCCATGCGGATTTCACTATCGGATGCCGACTCCCAAGGGAATACCTCCCCCGTTGAACTTAGTGATGCGTGTTTCTTGAAGTCATCGCTCTTACCTGCCCATTGGCAATTCCTTACATCGTAGTCTCGTTGTTTCCGGTCTAACCACTCACCCAAGTCGGACTGGGTTTCCTTGTAGGTCTGTGCCAGATAAGCGATATCAGGCTTTTTGGAGACGTAAAGTAATTCGGGATCTGCTGCTGACAACATTGCGTTACAGATTGTAAGGCAATACGCCTTACAGGTCAACGCAATCGTAGTGTGGTGTAGTTATGCTAGTGCAAACTCAGTCTGCTTGGGCAACTGAATCTCACCAGATTGTACCTTGAAGTACCTCTCCAATGCCTCTGTCATCTTAGGTCCACGGAACCATCCCGTCCCATCGGTTGACTCAACTCCGAGTTCTTGGCATCGAATTAAAACCTTGAATGAATTAATTGCTCCGACATGAACCCGGTCAAAGGATTCAGTCCACATCGTAAGGTTTCTAAGTTTCCATTCTTTGGTTCCTCCTACAAAGACCACTTCCGCTTCGGACGGAACGTCGGCAGTGGTCATCCCGTCTTGCACGCAGAATGCCCATGTGTGGTCATAGGATTGCTTGAGGATCGGATACCACTTGTCCCACTCTCTGAGGGTTTCGTCTCGATTGCCCACACAGTCGGGGACAACTACCCATCGAGGCTTGAGCAAGGTTTCATTGTAGTAGTCAAGCATCTTAGTAAAATCGAATTCGTTCCATTCTTTACCTGCCGACCACACACTGAATCGTCCGTTGTCGATTGCATAGGGCATCCACCTGACGGGTTCCCTTACGCAGTTCTCAGGAGTAAACAACCAACCAACTGGGTAACCAAGACCTGCCCAATAATGGACAATGCCTTTGGCGTTATTGGATGGCATTACAATCATTTGCTCACTCCTGCATCGAAGTCAGGGAACTCGAAGTTTTTCAACGCTTCGTCCAAGGTCAAAAAAATATGATCGGCATGGTATTGAATCCACGGACTCTTTGAGTTAGTCACTACGACGATTTGCTTTTGCAAACTCCAAGCGAACATAATCTCCATTGCGGTTCCGTAGCTCGGATGGTCGCACTTGGCTAAGATCGTGTCGCAATAAACGATGTCCCCCTTGTCTTTTTTAACAATCCTATCTGCCATTCCCGCAATTGTTTCTTTCCCACGGTAGTCTGCATCAGTGGGTTTCAAGGACATTATATTCTTCTTCTTCAATATCCTTGCCGCCATTGATCGCCAACGAATGCAGGTATCGTCCTGCTCGTAAATCGGCCCGGCCAAATATACCAACCTTGATTTGATCATGCTAATACTTCCGCTTGGGTGGTTGTCTTGCAAACCTTGACCGACTCAAGTTTTAGTTCGTTAAAGCAAAGGTTCTTTGCAATCTCCTTAAATAAATACAATGCGATTGATTCCGCAGTTGTTTGCTCAAGTATCTCGTTCAAGTATCTATGATCAAGCCTTTGGATTACTCGGCCAACAATTTCTCGGAACTCCTGTTGATCCATTAACCATCCGACTTCTGGGTCGGGTTCTCCACTAATGGTTACGAATACACGATGCGAATGACCATGAAGTTCTCCGTACTCCTTGCGTTTGTTCCGTATCCTGTGAGCTGCTTCAAAGGTAAATTCTTCCGTTAGTTTTGTTTTCATTTAGTACCCTCCCCCACCCGTTGATTGGAGACTTGATTCGCTTATGTGGTCAGGACCACTAACGTAAAAATAACGCAAGCAATCGATTTGGTCTTTCCAGTGTTCTGATCTGCTCTGCCCTGAGTATTCCATCATTGAATTAACCGTGTTGTCACACCTGTCACTCACGAATAGCTTTGGAGTATTCTCGTCAGTCATGGGTTCCGTATCATCCCAACTCAAGGCATCGTTGATTTTTGCAATCCCTGCCTCAATGTCCACACCAGGTGCGGCACGAAATACGAAACCAAGGTTGCTCATCGTATTAATGATATTGGACTCACCCTCCTTGGTTCGCACCGTGGCCGCTCCCATCCTTGGGTCAACGATTCGTTCAAAGATATCCTCTCCATCCTCCAAGTCCTCGAAGTGAGTTTGGTAGTCAACATACCCCCAACCCAACGGACGCTGACCGGGACCAGGTTTGCCTACGCTCTTTCCCGCTCCGTTGATATGGGGTAATGCCCAAGCACCCATTGTGCTGTCAGGGAATTCTCGGTAGACGTATGCTCGACCATCGGAGATTACTCCGATCCATAGTGCTACCCACGGCTTGCTTCCGCCTGGATCGCATATGAAGTACCTAGTAACATCAATGGACGGATCTTTGATGAACGGAATTTGTTCATGCTCAACCACGTTGGTCTCTCGGTTAAATTTTGGAAAACGCCCTTGGAAGGAACGCGAAGGTATTCCGTATAATCTAGCAAGCTTTACTTCTTGGGATTGCCGTGCATATGTCCGTACCAATTCTTGCCCGTCGATGAATGGATTATCTTGGGTCCACAGAAAGTGTATCCGGCAATCTGGCCAATTCGCGGAGATTTGTTCAACAGGTAATTCTCTTTGCAAGAGTTCACTATACCTCGTCCTTACGGTTTCCGCACCCTTGAGCAAACTATCAACCAGTGGAGTGAAACCTTGAAGGGTTGTGAATGATAAAATCAAACGCCCATGATAGTCCACCGTTCGGCCCAACAGGGTTTCGTAAATATTATTGGGAACCTCTTCCTCAAGGTGGATGCAATGAGCGGACCATCCCTCGAAGATTTGCGGGTCTGCCATGAACTGGCGATAATTATTAAAGTATATCGTTGAGCCACGCTCTGCGGTTGGGTCAGTAGGTGGAAGGATTGCCTTGGCCGAATTGAATCCGTTCTTCTGATTATATTGAAGACTATGATTTGGTCCCTTCTTCTTTGATCTCTTGTATCGAGCAGGAAGCGCGGCCCATACCATTTTCTGCGAGTCTTGAATGGATCGCTCTTCTGTCACGTGCATCGAGCGAATCTCCGCTTCGGGAATTGTCTGAGCAAGATGCACAAGCATACGGGTTGAAAAAATAGACTTGGACGATCTGTTCCCTCCGAGTATCACATGGATCTTATCCTTATCGAATCTCTCCATCACGCGCCTCCAACCGGGCAGAGTCCAACCCCATTGAATAGGGTCTTCCTTCTCGGAACCAGGTTGATCCATTAACAGACGGGTAAGGGTTTGCGCTCGCTCCGGGTCTTCTATAGTCAAGCGATCAATCTCTTCGGGACTCAACGCACAGACTAGCTCGCCCTTGTCGTACTTCAAGTCATCCGTCCAAGGGATTCCGAAGTGAGCGTTTACTTCGTCCGTGTATGTTATCTTAGGCATCGAACCGTCTAAGCTTATCCTGCGTCAGGGCATACCCTACCCCATGTCCCAAGTCGGTCTTGTTCCTATCGAGAATAAGTTCCTCCTTATGCACCCATCCCTTGAAATCGAGGGTCGATCCATCGACCACGCAAAGAACATAAACATCCACATCGGGATTTACCTTGAGGGTGGAAAGCAATCTTGCACCTTTGTGCTTGGATGCTTTGACGTCATAACGGTTACCACTTGGCATTACCCCATCCGCAGATCCGCTTCTAGGTGTAAGTCCCAAGTCGGGAAAGACATTCATCTGTTTGGCAAATCCGTATTCTGCCATCATGCCCATCACATCTGCTTCCGCTCCGTCCTGGCTTCCCATCTTCGCATCACGCACCCCGTTTCCACGGGCAATGAGACTACGCATTCGGCCAACCATTTGGCAGACTTGGACTTCATCGGGTTGAAGGGTTAGCTTCATTCCCTCGCTTGGATCTCCATACCTACGATAATCCCTTCTTCGAGCGTTTGGACCGGGATTTCTTCTTTCCCGACTGACCATCCCTCCGAATCCGTTCCAACGTCTCTTGGCTTAATTTCGAGCAGGGTGGCCCCAACTTTTTCAAGTCGCACTTTGGTAATACTGCAACTGATATTGGTATTGCTCGCCCGTACCTTTTCCAAAAGATCGGGTTGAATCCCTCTGGACATTTCACGAATCACTCTTCGCCAATACCAATATTGTGAAGCTCAGGGTTCTGCTCAAAGAATCTTCCCTTGGTTGACTCTGTCAGACCATTCATGCCTAAACCAACTGATTTATCCGAGTTCGCATATCTCCATTTATGAATATCATCGTATGGAAAATCGTTTTTGACCTTGAGACTTAAAGCCTGGTGAACCCCCCTTCGATAAGATTTCTCCGAGATTCTCGACATTAGTTTTATTAGTTTTTTCCGCACGGGAGTAGGGATTGACCTAAACTCCCCCAACAAACTTTCCATGCCATACAGTATGCAATACTTAGGATATAATTTTGGTGTTTTCATATTACTTGCAACTCTTCGCCCTTTCCTCAGTAATCTCGCGCCATAGATCGGAACACCTTCTCTTGAGTTCTAGGTTCTCCTTACTGAGTTCCTTGTAATCAACTTTCAATTCATCCCGTTCCTTGGTCAAGCGTATGACCATTTGTTGCCAACTCGTGTTTTGTTTCGTGGGCTTATGGATATTCATTCCTCCTCCTCGTCAATATCACTCTCAAATTCAATGACGTCTTCATCGTAATACTCGTTCAGAGCGTCTTTAGTACAGTCTAGGATATCATCCTGTTCCAAATCACTCTCCTCTTCCCACCTGTGGAATAGAGCTTTTAATTCATGGATACACTGTCTGCTAGCTTGGCTCATTTCTTCTTGTTCTTAAAGTTTAGGCTCCCGTAGTTCTCAGGCATGATGCGTTGAATACCAGTACGAATAGCTTGCTTGTCCCCATGCTCGTCCTCAGTGAATCCGAGTATTCTCGTATTGCTCCAAAAACGCTCCCAAGCCTCATGTGCTTCGGGTAGGGTAAGCAACTTTTCACTCCTCCTCTTGATCGGTTTCGTCATCCTCGTCTTCGTCGCAACCCCACATTTCGTCGCATATCCAATCGTCGCTAGGTTCTATAGGGTCAATCATTGTGTTTGTCGTTTAATTGTTTCCATAAAGTTCTCCATGCTAGTTCTGCTGTTTGGGGTACAACGCCATTTCCTAAGAGTCGGAGGCGATCCACTCGGTTGGCAATTGGGTCCACCCCACTTCGAGACCTTGCAATTGTTCCACAAAATTCGGATTGAGCTTCGGTGACCCGTGGTTCTTCCCACTCGTATTGCTCTTCTCCGGGGCGGGCGGGCCATTGTGTTGGTTCTCTATCCCGTGGACAACCTCTCCCAAGTTGCACTTCCCCCTGTCGTGTGTCGCATCTCTGCTCATCGTTTCCCTCGGTGTCGGCCAATTCTTCTTCGCTTCCTCCGCCAGTATCTTGCCCCCCGTTCCGGGCTTGCGACTGCCGGGGTTGCCTGCTCGTGGGGTGGGCCAATTCTCCATCTGATTCAAGTCTCTCCCCAAGCACTTCTGATTGCTCTCCTTCGCAGTTCTCGCTCCCTCCACGTGGTCGGAGGCTTGGGGGGTTGCCCAGTTGTCTAGAATCCCCCCCTTTGTGTGTGCTTGTACCGCCACATCGAGAGTATCCATCGATACCTTCCCGTTCCTTATTCTGCCCCCCGTATATCCACCCTTGTGATCCCTCGCGCTCGCGGTAGGCCAGGATGAAGCATCGGATGCGTTGGTGAGGCGAGCCTGTTTCCTCCGCGCTGAACAATCCCCACTCCGTTTCGTAACCTCTGCTTTCCAAGTCTCCGAGGACATACTTGAGTACCGATTCCCCGTCTGCGGTTTTGGCTGAGACGATCCCCCGTACATTTTCGAGGAAGACATATTGAGGCAAGCAAACGGAAATTCCGTCTGCGATTCTTGGATAGATGTGTCGGGGATCTTCGGTTGATTGTCTACGTCCCGCACTACTGAAGGGCTGGCAGGGAAAACCCGCGCTGAGTATCCCAATTTGTCCACGTAAGTCTTCAAATGGAAAGTCGGAGATATCCGAGAACACAGGACACGCATCCAATTGTCCCGCTTCCATTTTCGAGATAAGCCCGGCAATTGCGTAGGCTTCGATCTCACAGTGAGCGAGAGTCTGCAAGTTTGGAATAACTCTTTTAAGTCCGAGTCCGATTCCATCGTAGCCGGAACACAAAGAGACGTAGGTAGGAATACTAAGGGTTTCATTAGGCTCCATTACCCCCTACCAATCTATCCTTCCTGTCGTAATTCCCCACTAAGCGATACATGTCACCCTTCTCATGGACCAACTTCACAACAGCACCCAATCCAAACTTACCAACCTGTGCCTTGAATCTACCATGACTCCCATCCGAGAATTCAACATTTCTTAAATACGGGTTCTTAGGAAGCATATATACCTTGCCCATTCGCTCTAAGGGTGCTTCCAAAGTCTGACGGATCATTCCCTCCTTCACGATACTCGCTTCAGAAGGTTCGTCCTCCTTCAAGTCTGCTTCCAACTCCAAGAGCATGGCAACTGCCTTCTTGCTCAACCGTCCCATACTCAAGTTCATACGGAAGCTATTCGCCTTAATAGCAAGCCTCTGAGCAAAATCAGAATGCTCAACCCCGGAATCATCCAATATCTTCTTTGCTCGTTCAGTATCCATCTGTAGTCACTCGTATTCTTTTATATTGCTATGTCAACTAAATTGAACTAAAAGACAAAAAATATGCCAAGATTCTACCGCAGAAGAAAAAAACCAAACTCCGTACGAGGATTCGTTGATGACATGACTAAGAGTAAAATAATCAAATCTGCCGCCAAGATCGCGGCCAAACAATCAAACGCAACTGAAGAAGCTAGAGAACTCACAAAGGCAAACCCAGAACTAAGACAGTCAGTTGCCAACTTCCTACGCTACCGTCTAGATATGACGGAACAAGAATTCTTAAACCAGGTAAACGGCAAACTTTCAAACATGGTAGGGGATGCACTAAATATCCTACACTCCAAGCTAGATGATATACCTCCCCAAAACCTAGCCTATGCAGTATCCATCATAATGGACAAGTTCCTTACCGTCTCAGGTAGACCATCAAACATTACCGCATCCGCAAACGTCACCTTAGGACAATCAGACATGTCACCCGATCAAGTACGCGAAATACTCAAAGGGGCATCTAAGACAGTCAAAGAACAACCCACAGAAGCTTCAGCACAAAAGGTAGTACACCTAGACGAAGACGAGGATGGGGAATAAGGGTCTAGGACCAAAGATAATCGCCCTTAGAAAACAAGGGTGGTCATATAATAAGATCAAGCAGCATCTATCCTGCTCAAAAGCCACAATCTCTTACCACCTATCCCCTGGACAAAAACAAAAGGTAAGACAAAGAGAAGCAAAGCTAAGAGGTCAATCACCCGTACCGCTCCTAATGAAGCGCATATGGAGCTTCCAAAACCCACGCGATCCATCACCACCCACTAAACCCTGGTACCAACATAAGTCCCCTAGACAAATACAAAAGTCTATCTCCCAAAAACCACACCAGTTCCAAAAGTCTATGACCTTTAACTATAAAGATGTTCACGCAAAATATGGAGATCACTTCCCTTGTGCATTAACCGGAAGACCACTCAACTGGAATAATCCAGAAGACTACCAATACGACCATATCATCCCGATTGCACGTGGGGGGGACAATACCATTAACAACCTCCAAATACTATGCTCAGAAGCAAACCAGGCAAAGGGACATATGACAGACCAAGAATTCTTAGACCTATGCAAAGAAGTAGTCATCAACAGCGGATTCAAAATATACAAACCACTCGATACGACTACGACTACGACTACGACTACGAATGGCTCCTAGCACTCGCACAACTCTATGACGAGGGGTGGCCTACCCTACGGCATTCACATGAATGCAACACAGAAGCACAGGACCGCAGAAGCATAGAACCATAGAACCATAGAAGCATAGAAGCATAGAAGCACTACGGGGGGCTACTAGGGCGGATAGGACTACCAAAAAAAAGGGCCGACTCGCGTGAACGAACCGGCCCATAAATCAAAGGTTATATTATGGCTAAGTGAATCAAGCGATGATGATGCGGTCAAGCGCTTATTGCGAAAAAAGTTGTGGGGGAGGTAATGATAATAGAGAGATTAGCGCGCTATGACGCGCACCCCCGCCCCCCCTCTGACACGTGTCAGTTGATCCGGGCATGATGCGTCTCGATAGTGGGGCGGTTTCAGGTCTGTTTTGACGGGCAGACGATAACTAGTCGTTTGCTATTCGCCACAGTTGCGGGGCTTGTGGGAATCAGTGACGAATCAATCGCAAACTTTGCCATGAATTCGCGGTCATGTTCGTCAATCGTTCGCGTTCACTACTTAGTACAGTTGCGCCATTTATGTATTTGCTCGCTTCTTGCATGAATTCTTTTTTTGCGAGTCTATCTCGAAATGGATTCTATTGATAACCAGTTATCATTAAGCATTGGTTTACCCTTGTAAAAGTTTTTATCTTTTTTCTCGCATTGTATCGATTTGTAGTTTATTGCTTAAATCATCCAACGGGGCTTTCCCGTTTATCAAACAAAACCAAAGGACAAGACAATGAAAACTTACAGCGCTCAGATCAACGCACATGGAAATATAATAGTTTGTGGTGATACAATCACTCGCAACTCGTACAAGATTGTAATGACTGGCTCTTACCAAGCTTGCCTTGAATTCAAAGCTAATAACTAAAGGACATTACAATGAACAACACACACAAATGGACTCCATGCGGATTAAATGCCGATTGGTGCATCCAAGCTTGGCATTACGGAGCGAACGAACCAAACAGCGCAGACGGAGATTACTATGTTTGTGATGACGAAGATGGAACCTTTTCCGTCAATCGTTACTTCCCCACCAAAGAAGAAGATTGCACAATCACGATCGCGTCATTCCCAACCAAGGCGGGAGCCATGGCAATGATTGAACGATCCTTTTCTGATCACCCCTTGCAAGCTGAATACGATGCTTGGTTAAAAGACAACGTTCCCGCTGATTGGCTGAAAAACCCTAAGCAAGATTTATCTGCTGAAAACATAATGGCGTACATCAACGAAGAGAATGAAGAATTCAGTATTAACCAAGCGCAGTATGATTGGCTTGCCGATTTCTGCAAGCGTTGGGACGCAATCGAAAATTCCTAATCTTAATCCATAATCACACATCACAATGAAACCAATCAATCCATCCATCCTTATCATCTGCAAGTATCATGGCGCAACGAATTATCGCGGTTCTCGCGTAAGTTTCCGCCTTGGTATACCCGAAAGCAAAGCACATTTCATTTCGTACAATTACGAGTTGAACAGCATTTACGAAATGGTCGCACATCACATTGAGAAAGAATTCGGCGCCGTTCCAATGTGGCAGGTGCAGAACAAGGATACGCCATCATTGGTGTACGCTTGGGATGCAAAGCTAGTCGATTTTATTGGACTTAAGTAAACTACTAAACACGTCAAAACAATACCATGACATACGACATTCTCATTCTAATCGCCCCTTGGATTCCCGTCTTCTGGGTTATGCACCAATCAATAATTAACAGCTAATACTATGAAAACTCTTACAGAATACATAAAACACGATGCCGATTTACCATTGATTCGCAATGGCCTTGAACTTGAACGTTGGGATATCCCGCAAGTAATCGAAAAAGCATCAGGATATTGGCAACGCGAATTACTTCAAAGCGATTGGTATAAGGCGAATCAAAAAGACATCGCACTTATGCTTGAAACGGTTGAAACGAATGAACGCGAAGCTGTGCAGTTTCTCAACGGAGAAAGCGAGTAATGGAAACTTTACGAGAATTAAAGCCCCAAGGGTATCATACGCCTAGCCACATCACAGCAGAATTCCAAGGCAAGCGTTTCCTCTTAACTCATTGTAATGACTTTTACACAGCGGAAAGAGTTGCTTGCGATTATCAAGCAAAGTTTCCCCTTGCAAGCTATTACGTTGGGAACGTTTACAACTCAACTTGCATCGATGGCAAGGCAAAGGCTTTTCGCGAATTCTACAAAGGAGAAAGCGAGTAATGGAAACAGAAAAAGTTCTATATGGTACACTCAAAGAAGACCCTATTTGGAAAGAGCAAATCATAACAAACCAAGAACAGCATTTTAACGAAGCTAAGGTTTGGGCTGAGAGAAACGGGTTCAACAGATTTCGCATTGCAGAAATTGATTTAAGCATGCCGACAGACTTCACTACTTGCATCAAAGGAGAAAGCGAATAATGGCCCTTTATAAAATTTCAATACTGTGGGGCGAATCACCTAATGATGGGGAAGAATCCATTACCTACAAATTCAATACTAAATTAGAACTTGATGCGTTCCTTTTAGGTATTGCCGAAATGAATGGTTGGAACGGTTGGGAGGAAGTTAAAGAAGGTTACATTCATAGCGAGGGGGGCGAATAATGCCCCTATACAAAATGAGCCAACTCGCACCTTTAGCCATGGCTGAGATAAACGCAATCATTCGATTGGCAAGCGATAAGGAGAAACTGGCACCAAGCGCGGATCGTGGAACGATCACCGGTAAACGGAAACGCGCGAGGCGAGGCAAGCAGTTAGAGCTACAACTAACAAAACAGAACTAAGGAAAAACTAACGCATGAAAATATACGCAAAAATTAATGATAACGGATGGCAAGAAACAGGCGAACCATCAGGGGATTGGACTTATGAGAATATCACTTTTAATGAGCCAAAAGATTTCCATGAAGAAATTTACAGCAGGGGAAAAAGGGTCGCATGGTGGGTTAAGGGTGAGGGGAACGATGCGCTTGTTAAAGCTTGCAGTATTTCCGATAGAATGAAAACAGACGAACCGCGCGATTTATTTGACGCTAGAGAAGAGCTTATATGGGCTTGGCTCGGGTCTATTGTAAACTAAGGAGAAACTAGAAAAATGAGAATACTATTTGGCACACTGATTGACTCAGCGCTTTGCACGATATTCACGCTATTTGCTTGGTTCGCTGTGGCTTTGGCAACGATGCCATTGGTTAGCTATCACGATACCTGGCAAGTGCTATTCGCAATTCCGTTTGCAGTGCTTGCGGGGGGAATTTTTTTAATAATTAACACAAGGAGAAATTAAGATGACAAACGATACAAAAGAGAAACGCGCGACATTCACACCGGGGCCGTGGAAAGTGAAATATGATAAGCAAGGATATCCTTACGTGGGGGTTGAATCAGACCCGCATGCGTACCAGGGAACGGTTGCAACGGTTAACCAAAGGAGAGACGCTCGCCTAATCGCGGCAGCCCCTGAGCTATACGCGCAGTGCAAGCTATTCGAGAAAGTGCTTACCCACTTAATCAACAGCGGGGATAGTGGGGCTGATTTGGAAAGAGACAACTTGCGTGCAATTTTGGACAAGGTAGACGGGGGTGAAGGATGAGCGGTCAACCTACTGAAGAAGATTTTCATGACGCGCTTGCAAACTTTCAAACTCCGGTGCGCGGATCCAACCACCAGGAGTATCAAATTTACCTTGATTGCGCTGATGATGGCAAAGGTGGAGACATAACGAGAAACGGGGAACCTTTACTCACGTTTGACGAGTGGCTCGCCAGGTAACCCTTTTGTTCTAGTCCTACGCGCCCTCGCGGGGCGGGATACCTCGCGGGGGCTTTTAAAGGGCTTGAACGGACAACGAACAAACACTAAGGAGAAAGAACGATTATGAACGAATTAATATGGTTAACAGTCCCGCATCAGACTCACCCGGTTGCGGTTTGGTATGAGGATAAGGAGAAACTGGTGGACGGATTGCATAAGCATGAGGTTGAGGATGACTTGAAGTATTCCGAAGAGCTTGAAGACTTTGACAAGTTAATGGACGCAGCGTCCGTGAGTTACCATGCGACTGAGTTGATCGACAAAGAGAAATACCTGGCAATGGTTGCAAACGAATTCGCGGATCTTGGACATCACCAAAAGTTCAAAGCGATTAAGCAGATCGAAGAATGCGCGAGAGTTTTGGGTTGGACGAAAGGAGAAACGGCATGAAAACATTCGTAATTGAACCCAGTACGCACGTTGATGTTGAACTTGATGGCAAAACCTGCGTGCGAGAAATCTTGAACCTCGATCAAGGTAAGGAGAAACTTAGATACTTTAAATCGCGAACCAGTGCCGCCCGAAAACTACGCGAAGAGTTTGCGGAGATCATAGCTGATCAAGCGGAGGTCAAGGGAGACGAGGAATACACCATCGAATGGGATATTTCCGAGAACATTGACAAGATATAAGGAGAAACGGCCCAACCCGCACCCTCCTGAATGAGGCCGGGGTTTCTTGCCCCGTATTCTCTTAATCCCTTAAAGCCCCTTAAAAGGCGTTAGGGTATCTATACCCGTTCTTACCTGTTTGGAATAAGAAACGCACGATTTGGTGCCTTCTAGCGTCTTCTAGGTGGCTTTCCGTATTGTTCTGTAGTCTCACCATGACGGTTGCGAAGGAGAAACGGGTGATCCTTCATTCAATCTACTTGGAATGTGGGTTGTAAAACGACCTACGCTTTTGTCAAACTCAGCTAGGACATATCCGGTTTCCCCGTTTCGATTCTTTGCAAGGTGAATTCTAATGATGTCCTTTGAAGGAGAAACTTCCTTTTCCTTGGATAAAAGCATAACCACGTCTGCGTCTTGTTCTATTGAACCGGACTCACGCAGATCCGATAATGCAGGTTTGCGGTTTTGTGCTTCCAGGTTGCGATTTAGTTGGCTTAACGCGACTACGGGTAGATCAAGCTGAAGGGCTTGTGCTTTCATGCTTCGAGAAATTGCGCTGACTTCCTCATGGCGGGAGGAGAAACCGGGAGAGGTGAGAAGTTGCAAGTAGTCTATGACTGCTAAACCTAGTTCTCCTTCCAAGCGTTGTTGAGCGAGAAATGCGCAAAATGCCTCAAGGGTTGCTTGGTTATCATCCTTGAATGTTATCGGCCATCCTCGCAACGCTTTGACTGTTTGATCAATCTTCTGCCTGTCTGCGTGGGAGAGACTACCTTGTGAGGTTGGACGGGAAACTCCGCTCACGGAAGTGAGTAACCGTCCTGCGCACTCCTTCGCAAGCATTTCGAGACTAGCATAGGAGGAACGGATCCCCTTTTGTGCTGCTTGGATTGCTAGGTGGATCGCAAGTGCTGACTTTCCAATACCTGGTCTTGCCGCAATCACATAAAGACTTCCGTTCTTGAGTCCTCCTTGAAGGTGGGCATCCAGTTTGGAGAAACCTGTGGGGATTGCGGAGACACCACCCGCATCGATGTTGTAGAAATCCGCTTGTGCTTGGGTAGCTGCATCCTTGAGGGATACCTGCCCTTTGCGTTTACTCAGTGCCTTGGCTACGCTCTGGGTGAAGGAGGAAGCAACCTCCTCTGCTGTACCGCCCTCTTTGATTGTGTCTTGAGCTTTGAGTATCGCTAACTCAATTGCACGATGGTTGCGATGTTCGATGAGGTAATCAACGTACCTCTCGATTTGTCCACCTCCATACTGCTCCGAAATAAAAGTGATGGAATCCGCCAAGGATGGTTCCGCAATGAGTATGTCAATCTCGTTACACTTTGGGGCGAGCTTACTGATTGCTTTGAAAATGCGTTGCCTTTCCGGGGATGAGAAATCTTGAGGGGTTAGATGTTCAAGAGCGGTGGCCGATCCTCGGCCTGACTCATCACGCATTGATGCGGAGAGTACCGCAATTTCCGCCAGGTCGTAATCCATCTTAGAATTCGTTCTCTTGTTTGGTCTGCAAAATCTGAGGGTAGTTTTGCGGGAGGTATCCGTTGACTGCTAATGCAAAAGCCTTGTCCCAATTTACGTACCGGTAATCTTTTGCTTCCGCTTGGGCTTTGAAAAACCTAACTGCTTTTTCGTGGTCCACTCCTGCCTCTTCCGAAATCGCTTTGGGTGGATCGAAATCTTTGGGTAGTGGGGTCTTGTTTTTCTTCTGAGGTTTTGGTTTTTGCTTTGCCGCAATTTGTGGCAAATCCGTACTTTCTTGGCTATGTATATTATATTCATTTGGAACAAATGACGCGATGCGCGCGAGGGGATGCCGCAAATGTGCCGCAATTAGTGGCGATATTGCGGCACTTGGTGTCATGCCGTGGAGTTCACAATACTCATCCAAAATGGCAAGCGGAACGGGTGCAAAACGAATTCTCTTTTCGTTGTTTTTACACATCTTTATACACCTAATACTGTGAGGAAAAACCCTAAGACTAACCATAAGAATACAATTAGTGACAATAGAAAGAGGCAGTGAAATATAGCTTTTTGTAGTATTTTTATCATTGTTTTTTTATTTCTTTTTTTAAGTAATCTGTTCGTCTTCTAAGCTTTCGCAGAGCAGAATCTTGTATCTGTCGGACACGTTCTTTGGAGCAACCGATCACCTCGGCAATGTCATCGAGTGTGTAGGTATAACCAGGTGACGCAAAGGCCACCATAGCTCTTAAATTCTCATCCATCCTACGAGACTTGTTCAGCCTGACTAGGCCAAGCTTGGGATCTCGTTTACCCAGTACCCATGCTTTGGCGGTAGCAACCTCCACTCCGTACTTTACCGCCAGACGGAGGGAGGCTTGTGCTACAGTTTCGCCACTAGTTTGTTTGAATTCAGAAGAGTTCGCTTCATCCATTCGCCTTGAGGATCTTTGGCAGTTTCGTGATTCGACCAACCATACACCTGTTCGTACTTTGCCCACTCAGCCAAGCGTTGTAAGCCAATATTCCACCACGAATAATGAAGTGTGGACTAATCTTTTCACTTGCAGACATCATCCGAATCAAGTGATTACGGAATGGCAAGATCGGGTTACCCTTGGATAGGTCAGTCCCAGTGCAAAGCGATTCAAAAAACTTATCCGCATTTGAATCTGAAGTTTCATCATCGAAGTCAATCCGGTGGGTTTCCGATTCCCTTAGAAGGTAATGAAGTGTTGCGAATGGACCCTTTTTCAAACGAAAGGTTTTATACCAAGCTTGGCACTTCTTAACCGATATACCAAGGTGTGGGTATTTCTTAGCCCATTCCTCAATTTCGTGATTAGATATAGGTATTCTCGTACCACCACCAAAACCCTGGTAGGGCAACTCTCCTGCCTCGTCAATCTTTCCAAGAATAGCTATAGCTGAATTTAAAACAGTTACATTAGCGTGACCTTCGATAGACAAAACATCTGCGGGGTTCCTGCGTTTACCTTGGTTTAATGTTTTGAATGCACCATCATCCTTGAGTTCAATCCAAACGCTTTGAAAGCTTTTCCCAGAACTCACGCAAGCGCTCAAGCGATGCTGTCCATCGATCAATTTATTGCCTCCGAAAATAATCGGTTCACCATTCACTGACCATTGATTTTTAATCATAAACTCCCTATACCTATTCACTGCAAATTGAGATATATTGCGGTTCTTACGTTGACCCGCAAGTAACTCTTTAGCCATGACTGGATCGATTGTCCTTATTGTCATATAGACTCCGAGTTGCGGGTCATAGAAGTATGTGGATGGGGCGATTTCTGTTTTTTGTATTGCTGTGTTCATATATCTTTATGTGTTGTTGTTGTGTGATAATGTCCGATCAGGACTGCATCTGCTGTTGCCAGTGTTACAGTCTTTCCGAGCTTCGGATAAAGCCTTAGTGCGTGGTCCTTTAGTATTCTCTTCTTCTTCGATCCGCTGTGGCTTTTTACATTAGCCAAGCCTTTCTGCCATGCTTGGGGACGAACCATGTGTAACGGGATTTGTAGACCACGGGCTACTCCTTGGTAAAATCCACATTGCACCCCAAGCTTGAATCCGGTGGAGGATGGTATGTTCTTACCCGCAAAGGGTGGTACGTCTTCCAAGACTATCTCCAACGAGTGATCGGGGTTCTCCTGTAAATCCAAGATGTCTGCAACGAAGTCACTGAAAGATGTATACTTCCATGCCCACACTGCCTTGCCATCCACGAATTGACAGAACCCTCCACTCGCACCGGGGTCGATTGCGACCAGGCAGCTACTCATTATTCTCGCCTTTTTCGTAAGCTACCCGCTGCTCTTCGCAATCGTAATGCCATGTATGAGGAACATCGTATGCTGACTTACTAGTGTTTAAAACCGTAGTGGGATCACTATGATGATCAAAGTCCTCCCCAATAACTACCGCCAAGAGTTGTTCAATCAATGCTCCCTGAACCACAATAGCTGCGTTCCAATCGCAATTCCCTACATGTACATTTGCAAAATCAATACCCTGCTTTATACGCCTTATTTGTTCTAATCTATTAGCCATTTTTCCTCCGTTGTTTGATGATTGTCCTTCATGAATTTATTCAATTCCTTAACGCTCCAGGCTTGGTCGATTCCACCTTGACCTCTGCCTCCCTGGATCTTGTAACATGTCAATGCAACGTCCTCTGATTGGTGCAGTTGCAACAATGAGTTGATCGAGCGATATCCTGTAAGAGCTAACGCTTTCTTCGTGGTCATTAGTTTGATTACTTTACCACTCATTATGCTACTTTCCTTGGTGTGTTTATTGCCTTCGAGAATTCAGTAAGAGCGATGGTACGCTTCTTTCCGTAGTACTCACTCTTCAGCTTATGTTCTGCAATGAGTCCGTAGACGCGACTCCTTGGCACCTTGAACTTGGTCGCAAGGTCCGTGATCGAGTATCGATTTTTCGCAACCTCGAAGCGTTCGGTGGTGCCAATGGTTTGGATGTGGTCACCATAACCTAGCCATACGCCTGACTTCATGCACTCCTTCCACATCCGGCAAGCCTCACCCATGCGCACCTTCTGCTTCTCCAATTGGGATGCATCTATAGTGTAAGCACTCGTAAGGAAGGGTGGTGACTTCTCAACGACTAGGAAGATGAACTGCTTGGGGTTGTAACCCATCGAACGCAACCCTTCCATGTACCAAAGGGCTTGGAAATCATACCCATACTTACGAACCGATTGTGAAAATCCTCGCGGATCTCCCTCCTGGGTAGTCTTGAGGTCAAGCACCACACCCGCGCCTTCGTTATATAGATCAGGACGGACCTTGCAGTCCGCACCCTGGTATCCAAACAATCCGGTTCCCTCGATAATCGTATCACTTTTGCCCAAGAACGTCTTCAAAAGCGGATGTTCCCGTGCAGAGTCTGCCATTCCCATGCACAAGTCGTAGTCGCTTTGATTGAGCCAACGCTTGTCAGGTGCATGATCCTGCATCTCTTGGAATGCCGCCTTGTATGCATTGGTCCTCGAACTATTACCGTCAATACTGTCGGGCTTGACCGAATACTCCTCTTCGAGTTTGAACGGTTCAAGTGTTGCTATGTGAGTGCAATCGCCAATGACAAAATGCTTCGCATCGTTAGGCGTGGGATGCTTCATCCTATGCCACACCTTGGCGGGGCATGACGTGATCAAAGACCACGCCACGCTCCGCGACAACTCACCCTGCGCATGATACGCAGAGTTTGATATGTCAGTACGTAACATCAGAAAGGTACGTCTTCGGGTTGATTACCACCACTAGGTTCTGCGCTTGGTGCTTGTTCCGCAAATGGATCGTCACCACTAAACAACGCATTGAGATTTACATTCATAGCCTTGACCGCATCGTTGATCTGATCGCTCCGTTTCTTGTGCGGCTTCGGGGTCATAACGTAAGAAGTCTCAAGCTCTAAACCACTACGTATAATAGATATGTCGTACTTGCGCAGGTCACCCCAGTCTTCATCCGCATCAAGTTTAATTAGCTCATCCTTTAATCCTGCTTGCGTTAATTCGAGGATTTGTATTCTCTCATCCGCATAATTCCATACGAGCATCGCAAAGAACTCCTTGGGCTTGTCCTTGAATGTCTCCGTAACAGATTCTCCTGTCGTATAGCGCACAGGCCGACGTTTTCCCTCATCGTTCGTTGTCCACCCAACCATCCCAACGATAAAGCCTGGTGGGGTATCGTCGATGTCTCCGACTACTCTGAACTTGTTTTCGCCTTGAAGCAACTTGGCGTAGTTTTCCACGCCTCCTCCGCCACTTGGCGCCCTTTTGATTTTACTTAGTTTTCCCATAATTATTATTTTGCTTTGTTATTGTGTTAGTTTGATGTGAAACAGAAATACTTTTGGGCAATAGAGAATTAAGCTCTTTGATCAAATCGCTTATCGCGATTTTAGTCGGTGCTTCCGTAGATAAAAATACCGAGTCACCCCCACTGTGTTCAATTCTCAAACCGTTAAAATCTATTGTTGTTTTCATTAGAAGCTTGGGTTCACGCTAGGTAGCCCTGAGTAGATTCTAGAAGTCATCTCGATAGACGAATGTCCGAGTGCTTTGCTAGATATAAATATGTCGTTTGCCTTCATTATGCGGTGACCGCAATATTTTCGTAGTCTATGAACTGGACGAAGGTCATTGATTTTACACTGAAGCTTGAGGAACTTCGGGAAGTCGCGAACGATCCTGTCCTCTTGAACCGGAACGATTAAAGCAGCATCCGTTGTTTTATTACTGATCACCTCATCCCACCAAGCGGGATCGCATGGCCTGTCCTGGTAGCCTCGGCCATTGACTTGCGAATCATCCACACCCTTGGGATCCCATATGCGAATCAATTTGTTGCCGTCTGATTCCCAAAGATCCTCGTATCTTGCACGCTGAATCTCAGAGCTACGCAATCCTAGTCCATATGCCAGTGCATAAGCTAGGTACATTTCTGGGTCCAACACTTTTAAGTGCTTACACTTCTCCTCGATCCTCTGCCGTTCCCGCTCGTCGGGCATGAAGGGCTTGACCTTGAGTGAATCCAACTGCAATGCGATCCAGTTTGCGAAGAACGAGGTATCAATCCCGCATCTGTCTTTGTAATAACGAATCCATCCTTTTGAAAAAATGCTCCGGGCCATTCGGACGTCCGAAAGTTTTCGCTCGTATTGAGCATAGTGTTCGCAGATGGGTTGACCATCTACCTTCTTCGCGAAGTAGCGTATATCGTGCTTGGCGGGATCGATATTGTACTTGGAGAGAATACGAGTCATGCAGACCACGTTCTTGCGCTTAGTATTGTCGCTCGCCTGTTTGCCAGTTGCGAGTCTATTAAACTCGTACTTTGTAAAAATCTTAGAAATCAAAGGGATGTGTTCAGTCATGTATTGACACTAAAATACAACACGCTTTATTTCGTCAATACCTAAATGTAAAAAAGTTTAGGTCACAAAAAAAAGCGGAGGTTTTACCCCCCGCTTTCATGCCGTCCCCGGCATATCACACAAGACAATGAATCTTGTGCTAATAAACTATTTCGTATTCTTTATTTTGTCAAGCCCTCCAAGATATCGCCAGTAGATTAAGTCAAGTGGCGTGCCTTGTAGCATTGCTCCCTTGTACTTGCCGTCCCCCACTATGGCAGATATATCAGATCCCGCACGATCAAAGAAAGCAGTGGGAGGAGCAAGTGTATCAATGAATGCTTTACCTACACCTCTTCTCTTTGCGTTGTAAAAGGTGTACCTATTTATACCTATAAGTTTCCAAAGATTATTCTCGATCAACTCATCTCTCTTGATGGGTCTTCCATATATAACATCCTTGATGACATCGGTTCCGGCATTGGCAGCGGCAAACAAGGCTGCGATTTGCACCAGGTCTTTTGTACCTTTGGCAGCAAGCCTTGCTCCCTTTTCCTGCTTGGATTTACTCCCTTCAGCGCGACCTGCCATATATAGCTTTCCGCCTGCTTGAATATTATCTACCCCTGCCGTGCGGAATGCGTCAATCTGTTTAATGGTAAAAGTTTTGAGCATATACATAATCCGCAAGTTCGGATACTTCATGTAATTTGCAGGCACTTCGGATGCCGTGGCCGGAGCGACATCGAGAAGTTTATGAAAGACTAACTCAGTAACCTCTGCGGGTGGCTCCTTGTTGGTTGGTGCGTTTGATCTTACTGCTTTGATAACCTTGTCAGTCCGATCACCAAAATACGGAAGCAATTCTTCTCGAAGCTTTTGAGATCCACCTTCGCTTTGTGCAAGCTTATGGTACTTCCTCCAAGCGGCATTCATGTATGCGTTCTTGGCAAAGAGATCGAGTTGTTTGAGTCCAGTCTTACGGAATAAATTATCAAGCAATCCACTAAGTTTATCACTGTTGCCCATGTTCTCGAATTCTCGTTGGCTCAATCCTGTCAGTTCTGCAAAGTTGAACATGTCCTTACGGTTGAACAAGGTTTTGAAGTGGTTACCAAAACCATTAAAGTGAATGCTGAAAACTTGATCTGCAAGCTGCGTGATTGCTGAACCAAAATTGGTCATCACTTGCAAGTAACCTAAGTTCTTCAACCCCCTTATAGTGTAACCTTCAGTGCCACCCGCAAACCTGGACTGTATTATTTTCCTTAGTTTCTCGACATCTTCCTGTCCAAACTTCGTACCCTTGAGTAAGTCCTTGGCAAGTGCATCGGCAAGTGATTCATCAACTTTAGCACGCATCCCAATATCCGAGTCTATTGTATCTTGGAAACCTTCACCTTGAATGCCCTGCCCTTTTGAGGGTTTTACAATACCAATAAACTTCTTTCTCTCGACCGCATCAACCGTTCCTCTGATGTAAGACTCAAGTGCATCTTCGGGTGACTCATACGCTTTGCGGATTTTATTAAGGGTCTTCTTATCAAATATACTTCTTGGCTTAAAGTTTGAAGGTATGGTCCCGGTAACTGGGTATCCACGGATTACCCTACTCGTCACTTCGGCCAACTCTTCGGGTGTGAGGTCATCTCTACTAACCTTATTCTTAGCAGCAAACTCATCAATGGCTTTGTCTATTTCATTTGTGGCTGCCCTTAACTCAGGATCATTGTCCATAAATTCCCGAAGCTCTTTGTAGTCTCTAACCTTACGAGGGAAATAGTCTTCAATATACCCAACATCAAACCCACCTTCTTCGCGAGCATAAGAACGAATCTCATCCAAGGTCTCTCTCATCTGCTTCAACTCTAGCTTGATATCTTGACTAACTTTCTGTGGTAAATTTAATTCGTCAATCAAGATAACCATTCCATTAAAGTCACCTTCTAGTAGCAAATCATCAAACTCTCCCCTTGCTTGTGGTTTACCCTTCAACGCATTGCTCATAGATTTCATAAAAGGCATTGCACCTTTCATAAGAGCAGCGGTTTTCCTACCTGTGCGCAGATCGTAATCACGAAAATGACGGGTAAAATTGGTCCCTAATTTCTTGTCTAGGTTTTTGATCTGCCTAGAGATTGGTGTTAACACGTTAGATGTTATACTTTTCACGTCTTTAAACACTTTGCTCCACCATGCCTTCGGCGCAAAATCTCGACTTGCTGCATTGGCCACCCTTTGGGATTTCATGGCGGTAGGTTCAACGGATTGCGGATCTCGCTTGGCTTGGCTATTGAGTTTCTTAAATTTCTTTGTCTTAAGGAATTTCTTGAGCGACTTTCCCTTGATTCCTACAGCGGCCAACAAGAATGCTAGTGGACCAGGCACTCCCGCCATTGCCATTTGCTCACCGTCTTCTTCATCGGCAAACATTGCATACCCTGCTGCACCACTTGCTCCTACACCCATTGCGATATTGAAATACTTCTCGTAGTTTGGTCCGAGTTTATCTTCTGCCATCCGCTCCGACTTGGTCATAGGGTCGGCTTGCTTCATTGGTTGATCCCCAGACTGTATGTCTTGCCTGTTAGGTGGCATCTGTCTACCCTGCATTTCTGCCTCTAGGTCATCTAGGAGAAGATTGTTACGCCTCAGTATGCGTTGCTTCTCGGCATTGAGTTTCTTGCGCTGATTACTCGCACCCTTGTTCTTGCCGTGCTTGTGATCAAGCATGGCAATGCTCTGTTGGATTTCTCGGAGTGCCACATTGTCACCAACTTGTTGTGTGCCAAGATCGACCTCCCTCATTAATGGGGTGAAGATTTCATCGTCTTGCGCTAGTTGTTCATCAAAAGATTTTTGCAGAGCAGCCATTTCCCCTGTTGCTTCCTCGCCACGAATTCTAGCAATCTTCGACACGTGTCCCTCGGACTCCAACAGGAGTTGATTCTCTAATCTATTTAAAACATTTTCAGCGTAAACAGGTATTGCCCCAACTTCGATGACTACATCACTTCCTTTGGGGGCAGGTAATCCCAATGGTCTACCTACATTATTTTGGTCTCTCGGTCTAAGTTTCTGCACCATTGGTCTACCAACTTCAAAATTTTCAGGACCACCCTCTTTGCGTACTTTATTTTCAAGAAGCTTCAATACTTCTGGTCGGGTCATCCCTTCCTCTGCCTCATCAACCAAGTTCTTTCCCAACCATTTTGCTTCTAATGCACCGAGTCCGCCACCAAATGTACCACCAAATAAGACGGTGGTTGCAATTTCTTCTCTTGTTGGGGCGCGTCCCTCGTCTATATAAGTTCGGGCAAGCATTTCCCCAGTAGCCAAACCCGCACCTTCTGCTGAACGAATTGCCGTCCTGGTAACTCCGCCAATATTTTTTAGTGATTTAATGCCTGTAACTGATGGGATTCCACCAAGCGCTGCTGATGCCACAAACTCACCTCCACCAAAGTCCTCTTGGAATCCACGCTCGATTCGGTAGTTTTGTGACCATGCGTTGCCAAGCGCAGAACCTGCGGCCCCACCAACTATTGTTCCTTTGGGGCCTGCGAATGAACCAAGGAATGCTCCCACTATTGCGGGTACGATTTCACTGCCGATAATTATGGTCGTATCTATAAAGTCGGGTTCTCGCGCGGGTAGTCTCATCCCGCGCATTCTGTAACGTTTCGTTGCTTCCCAATCTACGGTAACCTCTTCTTTAGATTCCTCTCCCTGTTTTTGGCGCAAGAGTTTAGTTGCTTCCCAATCTACCGTAACGGGTGCGGGTGTAGGAGTGGGTGTAGGAAGCGTATCTGCAATTACAGTTGGCGTGCTTTCCTCTAGCGGAATCTCGCTTTCAGTCGGAACGGAAAGCACTCTTTCTTCTTTAGTACGTTGAGCAACGGATCTTAGTCGGTTCAAATGTGGATCGGCAGGCAAGAATCGTTGGCCAGACTGATTAGCTATTTCTAAATCCAACTGTTGCTTCGCGTCACGCAACCTCCTTTCTGAGTCTGCTACTAAAAGTTCATCCCCGTTCAATTCATAATTGCGATGCATTTCGAGCAAGGAGTCATACTCCTCTTGCAGAGCTTGCAGTCTTGTTGTGGATGTGTCTAGGCTCATGGTGTGCCAAATGCCATTCCCTTTGAAACGTCAGTCATATCATTTATGTATTTTTGACTTCGTTCTTCCTCCAGTCTTCTTCGTTCCAGTGCCTTTGTCCGCAGATCAAACTCCTCTTGTTGCGCCCTGTCCTCCGCAGCAGTTACGGTTCTTGTAGACTTTGTTCCATCCGGGTTAGTAACAACTTGCTCCACGAGTTCTTGATCTGCAATACTACTTCTTTCTGCAATTGCTCTTATTAGTCTATTAATATTACTTTTGTCATCCTCCGTGAGATCCTCAAGGTACTCTTCATTGATTTTAAATCCTTGATTAGCAAGGTCAGGAACCAATACATCGGATATCTTCAATACTTTTTCATCGTCATCCTTTGCAGAAGTTTCAATATCTCTTAGTCTTGCTACCTTTGCATCACTATCCTTTAGAGCTTTATCAATATCAACATTTCCTGGAATAGATGTATCAACATTACTACTGCCTGTAGGCAACCTGTCTATAGGCAACCTGTCCGTGTATAAACGCCTAGACCTTTCTCCTAGTATACTTTCTTCATCTGACCTCTTTTGATACGCTGCTCTTTGTGATGGTGAATACGCAGCACGGACCCCATCGGCATCTTTAAATTGTAATTCTCTCTGCCTTCTTTCTTCTGGTCGCAATCTAAGATCCTTAATGGATTCGGTTATTCCTTTTTTTGCTAATTCCCTTCGTGGTCCCGCAAGGCTGTTTAGATCCGCGATGCTGTTTTCTATCTGTAGGAACAGTAGTGCTTTTTTCTTCGGATCAGCTTCTCTTTTAAATTTAACCGCAAGGTCACTTAATTCAGATTGGTTGTTAGCTAGATTAACACGGGAATCTTTCAAAGCCTCCGATAACCCAAGGTTATGCCTACCCATCTCGTTCTGAATAACCCGCGATTCATCTTGTAGTTTTTTGCTACGCAACACTTCTCCCCTTGCAAGCTTACCTGCGTATCCTTCGAGTTGTGCCATACTCATGTCACCTTTTACGAACTTTTCACGCTCAGTAAAATCCTTCTTGTCTTGCACCTCATCTCCGCTCATCCCGATTTGGCTGAGTGCTTCGGGGTTTTGCTCATAGTATGCCTCGATCTCCCCAGTAAGCTTTGCTCGCTTCTGCTTATTAAGCCCATACTCCTTGATCATCCCCCCGATTTGTCCACCGAGATTTGCATACATCGCACCCTGCGCTCTTCCTGCCTCCATGATTGGCCGAGTATCGACCCGTGCTAGTGCTGATCCGTAATTTCCTCTAAAGAATGGTTGTGCCATGATTATTTTCCTCCGATCTTCGAGTCCATCCATAGACGGATTCGTGCTTTTAGGCGTGGTTTATTCGAGATGAATTTTGCAAAGCGTTCACCGTACTTTATGTACAGCTTATCAAACCATCTTGGTGCTTCAGTATTTAACCAATTGCGGAATAGTAACCATGCCGGATTATGCACTCCGTAGACTTCGCGTGCTACCCAACATTTTTTAATAGCAGCACCCAATCCTGCACCTCCAATACTTCCAATCGCATTATATATCCCTGCCTGCCTTGTTGCATCAGCGGCAACTCCGGCATTATACATGTTGGCGGCATTAGTTGCTTGCGTTTGTATGTACCCTAAACCTGCTTCCGGGTTCAAGTATTGCGGTCCACTTTGCAATCCGTAACCTGCTTGTCCGAATACGGACTGTCCTTGTTGCAATGCGGTTCCTCCTCCTCTGCCCAGTATGGCCTGGAATGGATCGAGTTGGTCTTGGTTCTCGATTTGGGAAATCCTAGAAGCCGCATCTAGGTAGCCTAGTAATCCTTGTTGGCGGAGTGATTCTCGTAGTCTCTCAGCATCCATTTTTGTACCGACATTAAACTGGTCTGCACCCATTGCACGTGTATCGTCTGCCGTTTGAATTCCCGCTTCTTGGCCAAGTACGGACTGTGCAAACCCACGGTTCTGCATCTTGCGTTGGTTGTCTTCGAGGACACGAGCTTCCGCTTCTGCGATTGCACCCGATTGGTCAAAGGTTCTACCCATCATCGTGGACCTTGCCCTAGCAGCTTCTGCAATCTGACGCTCCTCACGGTCAGTCAGTCCCTGACCGAGTGCTTCGTTTGCTTGTAGCATTAGGTTTTGTCTAAGCGGATCTGCTTGGACTCCTTGGGACTGGACTTGTGCGGGGTCAGATATTCCGACGTCTTTGAGTAGGTTGTCCTTTTGCTCCTCGATTAAATCCTTTGCACCAGACATGGCACTCTGCGTACCAGGCTTATAGTCCTCCATGATTCCTTGGTACAGACCAGATAAACGCGAGACATCCTGCAAGTCGGCTTCGCGTTGACGCGATAGACTACCCCGTTGGATGTCTTCGGCCATTGTGGAAAGACCCTTGAACTCAACATTGCCCTCGGCATCCGTTCGGAACCCTGCTTGATCTTGGCTTTGTGTGGCTTGAACAAAATTATCACCAACCTCTTCTGCGAGTCCGGCATCTACATCCTCTTGGGTTGCTGTGCGGGTTTCGTATTGCGTCATCTCGCGAGTATCGCCAAGCAGGTCAATCATACCGTCACCTAATCGACTCGCGTCAACAGTGCCTGTTTGTCCTGCCTTACTGATGTCCGTGATTATATTACCATCTGCGTCTTCTGCGAAAACAGGTTCTTGAGTGGCTGGGCCTGCTTCTGTTGAGACATCAAAGGTCTGATCTGCAAAATCGTTTTGCATTTTCTTCTCTTCGTCAACGGGTCGGCTCATACCCGAATGATTCCTTGTTTCTAATATTTGCCTAGTTTCAGGATGTCGCGCCGTAATGGTATATTGACTGGGTTGTCCTGGTTTCCCCTGCACGGTCATTTGGGACTCAACAATTGCAGGCTGCTGAGTAGTTGTCGCTTCACCTGGCACATCTCGTTGTCCAATAACTAACCTGCCTTGCTCATCGTAGGTTCCTGTTGCACTCTTGGACTCTCCGCCCAGTAGTGTTTGACGTAAAATATCTGTGTCCGCTTGTGCGGTTTTCTTTCGGATACTTTCCTCTAAAGGCAGCAAGCTTTCCAAGCTTCCGACGTCTGCGAAGTCTCCTGTTCCTTTGAGGAATTCTGCTTGTGCTTTTAAAGCTTCAGAAAGGCCCTCGCCATAACTTGGTTGATCCGGCTGACTAATATTTGTGCTTCCCATTTTATTTCCTCCGATTAATTCGATCTAAACTGTACCATTTTAAAGGTTTTTTTTTAGATACCTCATCCATCCCACGAAAGACAATGGATAGGGTACGCGACTAATAAATTCTGACATCATGCCATCCCCAATTGCGGTTCTGACATACCATGAATCCGCATCGGTTACAGACCATTGGTCATCTGGATGTTTATCGGAATCTGCTTTTACTGGTTTAAAAAGCAATAATGACTTAGGGGTAATAAACACATATCCAAAAGCTGAGTACGCAGAAATATCCTTAAACATATCAAGACCAATTTCGTCATAGAAGTCTTTGGCTTTAGCTAGAATGTTCATGTTGATATTGTTGCTCCCAATGCTACTACTTTCCATGCCGATCCGTCTGAGACTGCAACTGTTGCCGCTCCCGAATTTCCATCCGTGACATAGATCATTTGCCCTGCGGGTGATGCGGATGGTACACCACTCACTGCATAGGATTTGAGTGTCATTATTGTACCGGATATTGTACCACCCGTAACGGCAATGGCACCACTCGCTTGGGTTCCTAGTGTGCCAACTCCTAGTGCTGAACGGGCGGCAGTTGCGTTTGCACTTCCTGTGCCACCATCCGCGACCGCAATGGGTGAAGATAATCCGCTTATGGTCCCGCCCGTAATGTTTACGTTTGATTCGTTAATGGTCACGGTAGGTACTCCGAGTTCGTTTAAATTGGCGGCAGAAATATCATTACCCGTAGCGTACGTAAAACCGCGCGTTACTGTTGCAGAGATAGCCACTATGCAACCTCCGTCCGTATATTGAGTCCATCTGCGATTGCGTCCAAGGAGACGTGACGGAAGGACGGGGTTCCTGCTGTGACATTGATCTCGACTTGCGCACCATACCCCCGTGTGCGTCCCGTACCGAAGCGTAAGAGTGCTTCTTCTGTTGAGTCTGCCGTGTGGCTTAGAACAGTCTCGGACTTGTCGGGATCGAGCGTATTGACTTTGATGTTAAACGCATCGTTGTTTACCGTGTTCACTCCGAGTTGCCCACGTCTCCATCGTTTGACGTTTTGATTGCCTAGCGTGTAGGCACGGGTGACGAGTTTTCCGGCTATCGCGGTCTGTGCTGATTCCGAGGTGGACCCGATCTTTCTACCACTATCGTCAATAGTATTCTCATCCATGAGATACCACCCTGTGTCGTTGCACGCGAAGAGTCTGCGTCTAGGTGGATCAACCCCATTATCATGCATACATATTACCCAATCGTCCACATGGAACGCTAGACTACCGGACATTGCGGGATAACTGTCTACGCTAATCCAAGATGAACTTAAGAGGTCGTACACAAATACGGCATTTGGTACGGAAGAACTAAGCGTGGGGCAGGCCAAAAAATATTTATTATCATACACGATTCCGCATGACTTGTCAGCGTGTTCAAAGTTGACAGTGCCAAACTGATCTTGGATTTGTCGGGACATCGGAATTGTTTCACCCGATACTTTACTGATTGCTACCCCCAAGCCTTTTGCGGGGTCAGTACCAGGACTAAGGACGATAACTCCGTTATCCGACAAGAAGAATGTTTGCGGTCCACTTTGTGCGATACTCTTGCGAGCTACGCAACCATGCTGACGGGTGATCTCGTAAGTATTCGCAGCCGAGGTGGTCGCGACATTGTTAATCATGTGGATGCTATTACGCATGAACACGATCAACTGGTCTTCTTGGTACGGGTAAAAGCCTACAAGAAAATCCGCTGAACCCTTATTGATTCTGAATTGCGATTCTGCGGCATAGTAGTTGTCTGTGTCTAGCAAATCACTCATTATCAACGAGTAAGCTGAATCCGTTGGTTGCGGGATAATCAGACGGTTTCTAAAGAATACGCCAAAGTCGGTATTGGGACATTGAATTCTACCCGCACCAGGTGAAGCGTTTGCTTTGACTACAAAGTCAGTCGGGCTTGAATAATTACCATCCCATTCCAATGGGGTCTTGTTCTTGCCACGAAATAAAATCAACTTCTCCATCGACTGTACAAAAGATGCACCGTCTCCTGCTGCGACTACTTCTGAACCGGGGTAGTCAATCGCAATGCCTGAGTTATTCGAGTCATTCCAAATGATTGCCTTGGACTTCGTGGCAACTACTACGAATTCTACACCCGTTGCAGGATCGCTAAACAAAGTCGAAGCAAAGACTCGCTCATCACTTCCGTTGTAAGTCAAGGTCACGCTACCTGCAAGGAAGTCGATACCCTTGCGTGTCTCCGCAAGGTCACCAATCAATCGCATGTTCTCGGACTTCTCAACGAAGCCACCTTCAAGACTGGTCTTTTCTTTGTAGGAATCTATCCCCCGAAATCCACGATCACCTTCACTTTGTACCTGGTCATCTAGATTGCCGTATGAGCGATACCTCCCCATTTCACTTCCTTTTGCGTAGCGATTGGATGATTTTAACCGTCATAAAAACGATGGTCAAAGATCCTGCGATGACTCCGATATACTCGTGGAGTGAACCTGAGAATGTTGCGGCAGTTCCTGCCAAGCCAAAGAGTGAGTCGCGATCAAACATTAGAACAACCAGTCTAGGATTAAAATTGATATGAGAATAGCTGCGAACCAAGTGATCACTTTGCCTTGTCTTGTCATCGCGCGGTAAAGCTCGATTAGGTTATTAAGATTTTTCATTAGTAGGAAAGGGAGGTCTTGTCATGTGCTTTTCTGCTGCTGTTTTTGAACAAGTTTCTGCTGTTTTTCGGGCTACGAAAATGGGAATGCAAAGGTATGCTGCGAGAATACAAGCTGCCACGATAAGAATCTTTTTTATGTAACTTGTAAATTCCTCGAATCCGCTTTTGTGCTGTTCCATTCCTTTCTCTAGGCCAATCTGCACTAGTCGATCCACATCTCCTTTTGATAAAGCGTCCACTGTATTCTTGAGTTCTTCGTTTTCGGTCATCATCTGTGCTGTTTTCCCCGCACCATACCCGATACCCGCACCTGCTGCTCCTCCCATTGGTCCCGCAATTGCTCCACTCGCGCCACCTGCTACTGAGCCTATTGCGGGATACCACGAACTCATTTTGCAGCTTGTAAGAAGGACAAGCACAAGGATGAGAATGGCATCGACTGCAAGTATTGCGTGGCATCGTTTCATGGGACCAAAGGCCGACTCCACTCCGTAGTGCCAAGGATCGACAAAATCTGAGAATGGGTATACTGAGTTTTGCCTTCTAAGAATTCGGGAGTAGAACCCACAAATTTTACAAAGGTTTTTGATTCGTCTGCGGAAAACCGAAGCGTGCTTAACGAAGTTTCTTGTACCTGATCGAAATCAATCGATGGAGTTTCTGAAGAGTTGAGAATTACGTACTTCATCCTTCGGGAACTGAGTTGGAAAAGGTTGGTCCGTTAGTGCCTGTCGCGTCCGAACTAACTTCTGACCCTTGGTTAACTATGGTCCCGATTGTTCCACCGTTAGCAGGAGATCCGCCCGACGAGTTATTGTCACCCGCACCATCGCCCATACGCCACCAAACTTCGGGACTAAAGGTGGAAAGATCCCCCGCAGTTCCATTAGTACCTCCACTTCCCCCGCTTGCTTCGCCTTTGTAAATATTAGTTATTTGTGCGGAGGTTAAAGCAGAGTCCCAAATTGCGACTTCATCGCACGACCCCTGATTCGGACCATTGCCGATTGAGTTTTCAAAAACCTTGAAGGCAGGAGAACTATCGGAATAGCTAGAGCTAGAACTGTCGAATCCTTGCGAGCCTTGACTTATGGAAACCGCACTAGCATTTCGGTAAACAAATTGAGTGCCACTTGCTCGACCCCAAACCAAATGGGTCCAAGTCTCGTTCCCTAAGTCAACGCTAACGTTGGCGATTGGATTGTCGTAAGCCCCCGATCCGTTCGATGCCCAAACACTTAGGTTTCCTGTCCCCGCTCCATTGGCAGAGTCGAAGTAAAGCCTCCAACCTACCTTACCTGAAGCACTGTAGTTATTAGCGAAAATCGCCCCGTCCCCGTTAGGGTCACCAGTCGCACTAGGATCTAGTTTCACCCAGATTGAAGTCGTAAAATCGGACGCCATTAAACTGGTAGCAATCGAGCAAGTTAGCATATCGTTCGTACCGTCGAAAGCACCTGAAAGAGCGTTACTAAAAACACCTCCTCCCCCAGATGTCCCACCGGAAGCTGTAGCGGCTTTGCCACCACCCAGGCCAAGGCCAAGGCTTATGATGCTTGAACCCATTAAATATTGTAGGCAATTACAGCACCACTCGTAAGATCGATGCTCGTAAAATTTCCATAAAGTACCGTTCCGGCTGAGAGGGTGACATTGTCAACAGGTTGACAGATGTTGTCTAAGTTCGTGATGTTAGACGCTTGTGCTTGTATGACGGTGTCCTCTGTCGCTTGGATGGCAAAGAATTTGCCCGTCACTACGTCGGTTCCATTAATGTAAATTCCCCCGTTTAATCCGAGTCCTCGATATTCGCTTGTTGATGCCATAATATTTATGCAGTTGTGGCAATGGTTGTGCCGTATGTTTCTATTAAAAGTGGTTGGCTTTGTCCTTCTTGTCTTTCGAGTTTGTCCAACTCTACTTGCATGACGGATTCCGCCTGTTGGTAAATCGCTTGTGCCTTGTCCTGTTGGCCGTCTGAGGAAAGCCAATCCCCGTATGCTCCGAGGACAACGTACTCTGCAAATAGGTATGGGAAGTCAGTAGCGTTGCTTGCGTAGTTTGGATAAGGACTTCGGAAGTACACCCATACTGGCGAGGTGGATGAGCGTTGAGGAAGGATTGCTTCACCGTATTCACTCGCTCCTGTGACATAGACGTTGCGGAATGCGATGTCACTTGCATTACCCAAGCCATAGGGATCTTGTTCTGTCACACGAAAGATTTCGCCAATCGTGGTCCCAAAGTCCAGGTAAGCTAAGAGGTTGGCAGTTGCAGTTGCACCACTTCCACCACCTCCCGAAAAGGACACTGTGGGAACTCCCGTGAATCCCGTTCCGTTGTTCGTCATCGCAACTCCGTTTACCTCACCATCGGAATTGATTGTTGCGGTTCCTGCGGCAGAGCTACCCCCACCACCACTGAATGCTACGGTTGGGGCGGATGTATAAGATGCACCTCCGCTTCCAACATCTACGCTTCTTACACGGACATCGGGGATGACTTGAGTTAACCGCGAAGCAAGGGGCCACGCAGTTCGTTCCCATGCCAAGCGTCCAAAGCGGTTAAAGCTTCTAACTGCTGCCGTAGACTCTGCGGTGAGCAAAGCATCGACACCAACCATGTTTGTCAGGTTGGTCGTAAGTACGCTTACCGCGATTTGCCTCATGCTAGTCCCAAGCCTCCTTGGAAGGTCTTCTTGTTAAATGATTTTGCTTTGAAAGAAGGATTATCACGGAGCATCTCATTGACGAATTGCTTATCCCCCCAACAGCCCTGTTTAAATTGCATCCAACGAAAGTATTCTCTTGCGGGGATGGTTGCTTTCAGTTGTCCAACGCCTTCCATTACGCCACCGTGTTGGTTCTCCTTGCCGCATTCTATTTCGCGCTTCTTGGCCTCGTATTTTTCGAGGTCCACTTCATAACGCAAATGCCGTTCAAGATTTCTCATAAACGACGAACCATTACCTTGTTCTTTCTTCCACTTGGGTACAAAGATTTCGGACATAGTGTATAGGGTTTGGGTTGTGCTTGTCGCGTCCTGGGAGGTGACTCGATTGAGCCACCCCCCGGACAACAACAAAACGATTTAACCGACGTCGTTGGCCGAGTGCATGGCCAAGTAGATGTCAAGTTCTCCTGCGGAAAGCGCGGATGGCGAACCGGAGGAGGAGTTTGTGAACAACGCTTCGAGAGCATCGGAAGCAACCGCGAAGGTTCCTGCCAAGGTCACTGGAGCAGCACCAATTGCACTAATGAGTGGACCTGCGGTCAGAACACTAGTAGCAGTGATGAAGTTATTCGGATCACCGTCAGTACCGACTTGAATCGACAAGCCTCCGGTTCCCGCGAATGCGGTTGTGATATTAACCATTGCCTTCGTGATAATGAAGTCAGTTGGTGTAGCACCAAGAGCAACAGTGACAGTATCGGAAGATCCTCCGCCTTCGTCAATGTCTGTGAACTTGATGGTGTACTTGTGAGTGAACCCTTGAGCGCGTTCCTGGTTTGAGAGAACACTCTTGCGAGCGTTATCGAGAGTTACGTCTGTATTAGCCATGTCTTATATCTCCTAAGTTATTGATTATCAGTTAAAAAAGCCATGAGCCTTGGGCGAGTAACAAGCCAATCCGCAAATTACATCTACGAAACCTCTGCGACCTCCGCCTTGATCTTCCAACTCGGTGGCAGACTCGGCTTTGAGTGAGTGCATTCCGATATATTCGGGATCAACAAGAAGTCCGGCATCAGCATCAATAGTGTCCGATCCGCTTGTTCTATTGACGAAAAGACTTGGCAAGATGCTCACCGTTCCGAAATCTCCCTCATATAGCGAAACTGTCATAGTGATCTTGCGGGACTCAGCGTCCTGGTTGACAACGTAAGTTCCGTTAGTTGCGGCAAGCTGACGAGAGAAGTTTGAAATCTCTTGTTTGAGGCTTGGACCTGCAATTAAGGTAAGTTGACCACCAGGCATTCCGTTGGCTTCGTAGAGTTCTTGAAGAACGCTATTGAAGGTAGCTTCGGTTTGGGTTCCAGTGGTGTCGTTGGCAACGCTTTGGTAAGCGGCAGGTATGTCGGAAGGTTGACCACCCGATCCAAGCCACTTGAGCAATCCGCGAGTCTTGTAAGGCGTGCCACTTCCGGCTTCGGCCTGACGGTCTTGAGCGGAGCAGAATGCACTTTCGATTGAACG